>Ga0209489_101363_pt1 | contig 50173 bp, 17 predicted proteins | sample SiratrowhiteBW_FD_187527 | JGI IMG/M metagenome (GOLD analysis project Ga0209489, IMG submission 187527) | Root nodule microbial communities of legume samples collected from California, USA - Siratro white BW (SPAdes) (version 2) | ecosystem: Host-associated > Plants > Roots > Nodule | place...
AGAATCTTAGGTTGAGAGGATTTCTGAAGAATGAAAGAATATCTATGTTAATTTTAAATTATTCTACAATCATTGTAATTTGTTTACAAATCCTATATTTTACCCTGGCAAATTAGGACAAGATTTCAAATATAGAATAATGTATATAAGTCCGAATTATGAGAGACAAAGTTTGTGGTTTGAAAAGTAGGTGTATACTCACTTTAATTTAATTTCTGGTCTATGTTGCTTCATTAATAAAATTTCCATTCTACACATGTGATTAACACTTTTTTGAAAAGCAATTTCTCTTGACTAGTTTGAAAGTTATTTAACAAGCGAAACGGACACATAGGGAATGATCACAATTTATGGGAAGTTTATTCGCATAGTCATCTCTTTGAATCTCAACTCAACCTAAAAACAAAACTCCTTTTTTAGTTTTATCGATTTCTGATATTTACGTAAGTATTAACTTCTCAATTTGATTGCTTTCTAAAATTTCATTATATTTTAACTTATTTTAAATTATATTTGTTTTGTAGCATCTCATTTCATACCAATACAAGAGTTGATAGATAATATATATATATATATATATGTATATTAGTACCTTTTATTGAAACATAAAGTCCGAATAAAATATATAAAACGTTTTTAATAAAATAAAACATAACATTTTATTAACTCTATTGTTATTATTTGTAGCATCATCTACCGTTGTAAGTTCAAAAATCACACACGGCACAAAATAAATAAATAAAAAAAATATATAATAATAATAATAGTAATTATTATTATTATTACTTAAATTAGTATGACGTTGTAAGCAATATCGATAAAATTACTCCATAAGAGTATATGTTTTTTAACTTTATGGTCGAATATAATATGATAATATATATATATATATATATATATATATATATATATATATATATATATATATATATATATATAATCATCGTAACGTCAATACATCAAATTCTATAAATTCTCAACCACATATTAAATTTTTTTAATAACATTTTAATAAAAAATAATATAATTTATTATATTATATGTCTTTAAGAAGACTGATATCACGTATATTGATTAAAAATTAATATATGATCATTTAAAATATAATAAAAATTTATTTAAAACTTAACGAGTCTTACACCATTTGAATAGGACAATTTTACATAGCATAATTGATTTTATCTCTCCTACTTAAATGTCTTCTTTATATTTGAGTGATATATTCTTGATGTTACTTATATGTTTTGGAAACAAAAGTTGCACCCATCTTTAGTGACCATAATATCTCTTAAATACTATAATGCAGTTACATTGTCCTACACGTTTCAAAAATTCATGCAATGTCACCATGATCATTCTTGAGTTACTATGTTATGGTGATACTAAAACATAACTACATGGTCTGATACATTCCAAAAATTTATACAATGTTATCATAACTATTTTTGAGTGATCATGTTATCACCGAAGCGTAAATTAATATTTTAATTGCTCAATTTTATCCTCACTTTACTACCTCCTTAGTATGTAATCTAACAAACACAACAATATTTTGATATTCTATAAATAGACTTAAAAGAAGAAGTTAGAAAAGTAGCGTTATATCTTATTATAGTTAGAGAAGTTATAATAAGATAGAATTTTAATAAAATAAAGAATGAACTTTGTATTTTATTTATAAATTTTTTATTTCTTTTCCATTAAAATTTATTTATTTTTTAAATAAAGTATTACATACTTATTATAAAGTGTTGATTTACTTTAAAATACTATCTAATTAAAATATTAAAATTATATTAGTCATTTTTAATGTTTACATTTTAATAACATAAAATATAAAAAATAAAAATAGTAAATAATAAAATTAATGGTTTTATATTTTAAAACTTTAGATTTATAATATTTTTTTCAAAATTATTTTAGATACGTTTTTTCTGTTAAAATTAAAATTAGTACTCAATTTCTTGAGTTCATAATTACTTAAGTATATTTATTAAATAATTATAAAATTATTTTTCTATTGAAAATTTTTAATCATATTTTAAGTAAATTGTTTTTGTCTTCTAAACATATTATTTAACAATAATATAGATGTTTCAAATATTTTATCTTTTTTTTCACAGATAAATATATTTGCTTTTATCCATAATAAGCGAAAATAGTCTGAGATGAATTTGGAAAGACTTTGAGGACGCATAGCTAGTCAAGCTAATTTTTTTGAAGGATGGTTGTCAAGCTTGTTGATAAAACACTGTGTGGATGTCCACCTGTATAAAATTTTCCGACACTCAAATTAATAAGAACTAAAAGGTTTTTTTAGAAATATGTAGTGAGTAAGTATAAAAAATTGGGCCACTGGAGGATCAAACTATATTTATAGGCTTTTGGGTCTATGTTAATATCTAAAGATAAGTCGTTACTAGGCATGGATAATTTATTTTGTCAGAACAAAATCAATTTTTCATGTGAATCTAAGTTGTCCAAATTTGTAAGTAGTTTGACCTATTATTTTCATGAGTGTGTAATCTTAACTACTTAAATTGCAATACTAGGTGTTACTCAAGCCCCGAGCTTGGAACCCAATGTGATGGGTGATCAAGCTTTGAAGTTGAAAATCATTTAGCTTGGAGGCCGTTTTTAAAGCTTGAATAATAAAGTTGTCTTTTTAAGCGAATAATTTTGGGTCAAACTTTGCCATCATTCATAAAGACAAGCTTAGTCTAGTTTTTCTGTTCATAACTTATTTTGAAATAGTACAAAATCCCATACACATTAATGAAAGTTTTTCATACTTGATGAGAGGTTTAAATTATTTTGAGACATTTTAGAGTTGCAATGTTTTGCCCTTCCAGTCATTTTATGTGTGAGCATTTTCATATGTTCCTTCTCGTTTCATTCACTCCTTGGGCTTTTTTTCCATTTTGGTATACTTTTCAATTTTAATTCCCAAAATAGGTTAAAAAAAATTTATTTACCAAAATAGGCAAATTTTGCCAGCTAGATAGTCATAATTTCAAACTGGTCAAAATAAGAGTGACATGCTGGCAATTTCAAATAATGACATTAATTAAAATTGTTTCTCTCTCTGCAATCATTTTTTAATTATTTGATATTATGATTGTTAGGTTTAACAATTAATAAAAATAATAATAATCATTATACAATAATAATTAACAAATAATTTTTTAATTATTTAGCACTATGTTTGTTACTTTAACAATTAACAAAAAAATTAATAATAATAATTAACAAAACTAAAATAAAAAAAATTAAGACATACAAGTTTATTTTAAATTAAAACAAAATAACATAATGATAATAATAATAAGAATAATTCATATGAATTTAATAACAATTATTATTATTTTTAAATTTAAATAAAGTAAAATAATAATAATAATTAATAATAAGTGAATTCAATAATAATTATTTTTTAAATTAAATTTGTATGAAATTATTCTTCTTACTATTATTATTTAAATTAAATTCATATGAATTTAATTAAAATTATTCTTATTATTATTATTATCATTATGTTATTTTATTTTAATTTAAAATAAATTTATATCTCTTAATATTCATGTTATAGTTTTGTTAATTATTATTATTTATTTTGTTAATTGTTAAACTTAGGATCATAGTATCAAATAATTAAAAAATGATTGAAGAGAGAGAAACAATTTTAATTAATGTCATTAATTGAAATTGTCAACATGTCACTATTATTTTGACCAGTTTGAAATTATGACTATCTAGTTGGCAAAATTTGCTCATTTTGGTAAATAAAATTTTTTCTACCCATTTTGGAAATTAAAATTGAAAAGTACACCAAAATGGGAAAAAATTCCTCATTTTTCACCCATTTTGTTTAGATACACTTCTAGTTCTTCTTTTTAATGGAGACAATTCTCTCGTAAGCAGGAAGTTGTTCCTATTGGAAATGAACCTTCTTTGAATCGTATTGACTTGTTCTCTGTTGAGGAGGATCCAGTAGAAAAAATATCTTCTGAGCCCCTAATACAACGGTTGCAGTTTGTTCTACCATGTCAGAGAGTAATAGAGTTATAGAGTTATCGTTTCCTCATTAGGAGAAGGTAAAACTTCTTCCCCAGAGGTGCCAAAAACATTAAATCCACATTTGGCCAAGAGGAAAAGAAAAGATAGGTTATCTTACTTGGATAAGATTTCCTTAGTTTTTTGCATCAAAGCCAAGACGGAAACGGAGTTGTGTGCATCGACGTCTGGTGCCAAGGCAGAACCTCTTTCTCTAAATGAATAACAGAAATGGTTAAAGGATGATCATGGGGCGTGACAATAATAAAACAGTTGTACAGCCTTAAAATCCATGTAACACATCTAAGCCATTAAAGCATGAAAAATCCAACTTAACATTGCATACTTGAAACGGACGTCATGTGGACCTTCAACTCTATTTTTTATCAGGTATTGCAAGATTCCATGAGATCCAAATTTTCTTAACTTCATTGGACTAATCCTTGAGCCCTGAGTAAGTTATGAAAGCACCAAAATGTAAGGAGTATAATGCTATAAGTATGGAATTCGTATGAACAATTGCGAATGACAAATGTATGAAGAAAACTTTGTATTATGTATTATTGAGAGTATGAATTTATAATAATAGTTTGAAGAATTACGTGATGATTGTAGCTGAAATCACAGGAAAAAAAGAAGTTGATGAACCTCGTGCGTGTACTCTTTCTTTACTAACTCTTTTGATGGTCAATAGCCACATGTTCTAATCATGCGTCTTGCTGGTGTGTGCTTCCACATTCAACCTTTCCTATTTTCATTCATTGTATTAATTTCTTTCATTTATTATTGGACTTTCTTATTGTATCTATTGCTTTGGTAGATTATTGAACTCTATATTTTAATAAATTTAACGCAAGAAATTAAATTGAGGAGACAAAGTGTGATAGGGGCAGACAGAGAGCAATGTCTTAACCATTGGTTAAACAAATCTTTCCTAAATTTAAAATTTATAACAATGTGTTTTTCTTTATTTCTAATGCTTTCTTCCATGATTTCTAATATTTTTTTCTGTTGTATTTTATAAAGATGCATTTTTAAAAAAAAACAATTCAAAATATTTATTGCATTAGTTTTTTTCAAACAAAAATATCTTTAGTTAAAACAATTAGATTGAATAGAAAATAATAATGGCAAGGGTAATTAAAAAAAAACATGTCGTATAAACATATGATCGATTTATTACTCTGACATAGATAATTATTTTTTAAATCATGATAAATTAAGTAATTAAGTGTTATAAATAAAAGTAAAAGTAAAAATAAGTAAGGTGCATTTGATTTCAGAAATTTTGAATGAAGATTTTCAGGTAGGACGAAAGCTTAAACAAATGGGCCTTTCTTAAAGAAAGAACACTAATGGCGCCTAATTGCCCGTACTCCTAATTATTAATGGTCAAAAGTTGACACTTTGTACGAATTTGAAAGTTTCCTTTCTCGATTTTTTAACCTATTCTCAGGACTGTTCATAATTTCACATAGGTGGCCATTCTCTATATATCTAACTGGATTGGTTTAATTACCGAGTTTTATTTTAAGAAAAATATAGATATGGTTTTTAATAAATGGATGTAAATTAACAAAGTCTATAACGATTTCCTAACATACCTATTTCTCAGAAAAAAAAATGCTAGTAATTTACACCCTAAATTTGATTAATTTGTTTCTGAACTCTCTTAGTTTGTCTAAATTAATAGTTTTAAATTTTAAAGTATCTTAAAAGCATATTTATTAAATTGGTCAAATTAGTTTGATTAACCAGTTCATTTTTTACTTTAAATTTTAGCCAAACTAATTTGAATCGATTAATTAGCTGATTCACTTTAAATTTGAATCAAGTAACGTGTAAATTGTTTGATTCACTTAATTTTCATAACTTCAAATAACCTAATGACTCAAAAAAACTACTTTTTTTTATCATTTGAAAAGTTTAAACTTAATTGTTTTGTTTACTTTTATCTTTTCCCATTGTTTACTTATTTTAATGTTATAATTTTATACAGTATTGTCAAGTATTTTATGTTTATATTATTAGAAATTAATTAATATTGTACATAGTAATAATTTTATAACTGGTAAAAAACGTAAGAACTACTAAATAAATAAAATTAATAAAAAAATATTTAATTAATCATTTAAAAAAACATTTCTACTTTTCATTAATATAATATAAAATATAGAATATATAAATAATAAGTGAAAATATAAACCTAAACATAATTTATTATGACCCAGTAATTTAAACAAACGATCTTAATTTGAATAAGATTGATTTTATTACATTGACAAAAAAAATTATTAAACTCAACAAACTAACACCTTTAAAATACTGGACATGACATGTTTCAATGTAAGATGACACGCTTTAAATAATAAAAGAAACCATTTTAAAAATCTTCTAGAAGCTATAATGGTCAAAACCTTAAAAAAAATTAAGAATAAGACCATAATTCACAACCAAAAATACTAAACCCTTAAATATATTTTAGAGTCTGATTTAGAGTAATCCTTTATAAAATCAATTAATTAACAGATCAATTGATACCGGTTGCCATATCCATAGCAATTTAAAAACCTTTTGAGAAATAATCGAAACCCCCACCTAGGTTCCACAGTAAGCATTGACAGCGTGGATCATCGTCTATGAAAATTTCAAAGTCCCTATAATTAACGTTTCTTCACAGCCACTAAAAACAGGCAATTGAAAATTACAAAATATTCTTTCATGTAACAAAGACTTATAAACATTATCCATGAGATGACCCCATGTGCATTGCGCAAAAATAGCTCTCAAAGAACAATTAAAAAACAGACCCAAACACACAAAACAAAAAAACGTTAAAATCCATGAGATTTATAATTACGAGGCTTTCGAATAAAAACAAATAAAGTTGTTACACTACCATGTTTGATAACGAGAATATTATCTTGATACTCTACGAGCATATAATGGAAATTTCAGTGTCATTAAGAAAGTAGGCAATTCAGAAACGCTTACAAATGGAAGGACAAACTAAAATAGCCCACTACATCCACAATTCATAACAAAGACCATGGAATGCCTAAAATCTCAGTATCATCGAGATTAGCAATCGGCACTTTCTCCCTTTGAAAACATTATAGAAGGGAAGTTCAATGACTAATTAGCAGTATGATTGATGTGTTTAATTTTGCTCACCGTCGCCCTTAGGAGCGGCTTCTTTAATTTCATCTGCACCATCATCCTGAAATCCCAACAAAATAATTAATAAAAAGATTCTCTGCATAGAATAAAGCGATATTACTGTACAAACGATGGTGGAAATCCAAAAAGTCATACCTGCATGTCAGAGGTCCAGAGGGTGAGGTTATCACGAAGAAGTTGCATGATCAAAGTGCTATCCTTGTATGACTCCTCTCCCAATGTATCCAATTCAGCAATCGCCTCGTCAAAAGCCTGGTCAATATCAAAATTAACAGAAATCGTCACGATTACATACTGTTTTACAACAGAAGGCCTACCAAAGATCACGAGTTAAGATCATTTATCATTTTGCAATTTTATCGAGTCATCAGAACCTAACATCAAGGTTACTTAGACATTAATGAAACTAGAGAGTATGCTGTTGTTGCAACGAAATGAATATTATTCCAATTCATGAACAGCGAACTTCGAAAATTTCACCACATCCAGCCATAACGCAAAAATACTGTAATGTAATGGAATAGCCATTTACTATAAAAAGAGACAAGTTTCTCTTAACACTAACCTGTTTTGCAAGGCTGCAAGCTCTATCAGGAGAATTGAGAATCTCATAGTAAAACACAGAGAAGTTCAGAGCAAGCCCCAGCCTAATAGGGTGGGTTGGAGGCAGCTCAGAATTAGCAATGTCCTATACACAAAATACAGTTAAACCAAAAAAACATCAGAAAAAACCAAAAAGCAGAATATACACTTCGCAATCAAATCAAGCAAACCATTCATACAAAAGAAAATTTTGAGTTTTACAACGCTATAAAACCATATAACCATTTCACGTTACGATATGAAGTAACTGTAAATCAATTACTTAAAAGTAACAGTTTTGGACAAGAAATTTCTGAATTACAATTCCTTCGTTTCCACAACCACCGTTACCATAAAGAATCCACTCTCTTCAAGACCTAAAATGTGCAACAGAGAACCAAAGGTTTTGAACCGTAGATCAAACACGCCAGAAAAAATGTTTCAATGATTTAATACTCGTAATTTCAAAAAAGTAATTTCCAAATTTCATCATCGCTTCCATAATTGTCTGTTACCGCAAAGATTCCACTATTCTAACCTAGACTTCGAAACACAGAATTAAATGTTTCGAATCGTAGATCAAACACAGCAAAAATCATTTAACTATATATGCTTAAAATCTTAAACAAGTAATTTCAGAATTTTAACCGGCTTCGCTACAGAAAGTCACTTTTACCGTATTAGATTCCAATATTCTACCCAAAATTGACCAAATGGAGCGCGCGTGAGCATCCACGCGCGCGCACGAATAATTTACTCACAATCAATCAAATCACGAATCCGGCGAGTAAAGCAAACAGATCTACAACGCGAAAATTAAAAAAAAAAACAAAAAAATCAAAAAAATCAAAAAAACCTGAGCAGATTTGTAGGCGGAGAGCGTGCTCTCGGCGGCCTCTTTGCGGTCGGCACCGGTCTTAAACTCGGCGAGGTACCTGTGGTAGTCTCCCTTCATTTTGAGGTAAAAGACCTTGGAGTCGCCGGAGGCGGCGGAGGGAACAAGGCGCGAGTCGAGGAGCTTGAGGATTCCGTCGCAGATGTTGGAGAGCTCGCTCTCGATCTTGGATCGGTAGTCGCGGATGACAGCGACGTGGTCCTCGTTGCCTCGGCTCTCCTCCTTCTGCTCGATGGAGGAGATGATGCGCCAGGAGGCGCGTCTGGCGCCGATGACGTTCTTGTAGGCGACGGAGAGGAGGTTGCGCTCCTCCACCGTGAGTTCCTCGTTGTCGGCGGCCGCCGAGACCTTCTCCATGAACTCGACCATCTCCTCGTAGCGCTCGGCTTGCTCGGCGAGCTTGGCCATGTACACGAACTCTTCGCGTGGAGAGGGAGCGCTGGCCATTGCGGGATCTGGTTTGGGAGGAGAGAGAAAGTGAGAAAGAGAGAGAAAGTGAGAAGCAGGGAAAGGGCGTGAGAGGGATTGGAAGCAACAAATAGTGGGTTTTGTTAACTATTTTATTCGTGGGAGAACCGAAAGGTTGGGATTGCTCCTTCCTGTGCTTCCGTTTCTGCCACCCATGATTGCGTTTTCGAGGGGCTTTTTTTTTTTTTGGTTCCCCTTCATTCTTTCCCATGACAAAAATAGCCCTTTCTCTCTCTCCTTTTTTCTATTTTTAACTCCCATTTTTTCTTTCTCTATTTTATTAATAAGAATATTGTTTTCAATGGTTTGAGACAGGGAGGGGCAATAGCTGGCAAGCACGGGTTTGATTATTTAGTTTGGCCGAAAGGTGTGACTCACGCACTCCCATGCCCACCTCCACTTTCAAATTCCAAGCTTGCACGACATTTCAAAATTCGTAAACTATATTTATATTTAATTTGAGAAATATTTAGACCGTTTAAATACGTTTATTAATTGAATTTTATAATAGATGGTAACAATTGTATATTGAATTAATTAATAGTTGTATTACATTATGAGAATAGCAAGATGCATCTTTTAAATTTTCTTAACTGCTACATTTAGAGATGAGAACAGGAATAGCTTTGAGTTTCTCTGTCTTCATCTTACGTAAAAAGTCAAAATTTATTCTCATTTTTAGATGGATATGAAATTTTTTTCTCATGGTTATTAGGTAATGACTATACTCGTACTCACATTTATATCCAAAGTAATTAAATATATTAAAAATATTTTAATTAAGTTTTATTTTATTTAAAATCCTTTCACTTAAGAAGATGAACATGGAGTTAATTAGGTGAGATTTGTTTTAATTAAAATCCAATTAAGAAAGTAAACAGTTACAAAGCAAAATTCACAACACAAGGTATTAATATTGATCGGAGGATCTTACTGATGATTTACACTTTTATGGTAAAATATTGGTTTTAACTGTCTGATTTTACAATTTTATGATAAAATCTTGATTTTAATTACCTTACTTATACTTACACTGGTAATACTGCTCTAAGTATTAATTAAATAACCTTTTATACAATAAATCACAACAAAATATACATGATATTATTAAAGATTTAATGTCAAAAGAATTACTTTCAAACTTAAATTTTTTTATTTGTTATAAAAATATTTATGAATTTTTTTATTGATAATATAATTTTATTATTTAAGTAAAAATTGAAATGTATAATGTAAGTAAGTTTTATAATTTATTATTCATAGAAAAATGAAAATAACTTTTTTATAAAAAATTGAAACTTTTAAAGTAAAAAAAATAAGACGGAAAACAAATAGATATTGAAGCATGAGTGACATATATATAATGATTAATTTATTGTCTTTGTCATAGCAAAAGTTCTTTTTAAGTTATGAAATATGTTTTCCTCGGAGACATTGTAAATTCATAGTTTGATCTTGCCATATTGCTTTTCGTAAAATGAGATTTCTTAGAGATTTTGAGTTTGTCCCATGATTAAAATATCTAGCTACATGGGAATTAAGTTTTGATATTAACTTATTTGTTCAAAATCCTGTCATTCTAACACTTGTATGTCATTTTCTAATATGCTAGTTAAGGTGCAAGTGTGTTGGAGTACCTTTTTCTTGGTTAAAAATAGGTGTATTTGAAATATATTATATAAATAAATTAATAATTTATTATTAATAAAAATGGAAATATTTGTTTATAAATAATTCAAACTTAAATATAATACAAATATAAAGTAAAAGAAATGAACAAGACAAAAAATAAATAGATATTGAAACATGAGTAATTTATTATATAATGATTAATTTCTGCTCTTTGTCATAATATCAAGAGTCATTTAAGTTATGAAACATGTCTTTTTTTATGACATTGTGTTTTGCCATGTTGCTTTTTAAAGGAGGTGATTTCTTAAAAATTTTGTGTATGCCACGCAGACTAAAATATATAAGATACAGAAAAGTTAAATATTAACTTAATTGTTCCCAATTCTGTCACTCTAGCACTTGTGTGACATTTTGAAACATGTCAGCTAAGTACATTGTTGGAACATCATTTTTCTTGGCTGAAAATAGGTATATTGGACACTATTATCATTAGGAATCTTACTAATTGATGAAATCCTAGATTAAGGAAATGTTATAAGAGAGTGGAGTTATTACAAGAAACAAGAGAAGAAAAATAAATAAGAAGACTTTAAAAGAAAATGTAAAGAATATAGAGGAAGAATAATAAAAAGGAATGCATAAAAGATAATATTTAAAATATTTCTCACCGCACTTCCTTAAATCTATTTAATATTTAAAATAAAAACGTAAAACATGTATTTTATTTCTTTCAAATAAAAATTTAATACACTTGTTACTTTGTTAGTATAGTCTAGAAAAGCAAAATCCTTGTTGGGAAAGGTAAGTGTATGAGTAAAACAATCCCTAAACTTTTCATATTATATGTAGGATCGTAGGTGTATGTACAAATCAAACAAGTCACAAACTTATATTTTTTCATAGTTTTATATAAACATTCATCCACTTTTCTCATTTGTAACATAACTCATGAATTAAAACAAAATCTTGAAGAGAAATACACTTATTGTTGTGAGTTTCTTAGAGGAATGCTTCTCTTTTCATGTATTTTCAAATTAAAGTGGTATTTTCCATTTATACTTATCTTTCTCTTAAGAAAGTTGCTTATTCTTCATATCTTACATTTTCCATGTTTTATACTTTGTTGTTCTTGATTTGTTCTAAGTGTTTTTACATTTTCTACTCCAAAATTTTGACATACAAATCATGGTTTATTGATTTATATTCATTTCCACTTATTAAATCAGTTTTTTTTTAGATTCTAGTGCTTAAACTTGATTGAATCTACATTTAAATCGGTTAAAAAAAAAAAGTTAATCTAGTTCTATTTTGAGCTTACATAATGTAATTGAGTTTTGAAGGTTCCTAATTGATTGAAAATCATGTTCGATAGATCCTAACTCATATACACTCAAATAGACACTCATCACTAAGGATTTGTTTAGATTAGGAAGTGAATTTGAGGAAATGAATTTAAGATGAAAGTGTGTGAAAAGTTTGATTGTTTGGATTAATGGAAAGATAGTAAGATTTGAGTCAAAAGTTTATAAAAAATTGTGAGTGATATAATGTATGTGATTAATAAAATAAATTTTTAATAAATAAATTTGTAATTTAAATTAATTTAAAATTAAATATAATTAACTTATTAAGTATGATTAATGAATTATTAGTTTTTAACTCATGTAATTATAAGATTATCAATTATTTTTTATAAATTTATTTTGATAATTGTTTTAATTTTAGTTTTATTATTAATTAATTAATTAAATTTTATTATTATTTTATTTATAATAATAATTATTATTTTATTTATAATAATAATTATTATTATTATTTATGATTTTATTATTATTTTTTGTTTTTATATTATTTTATTTTTATAATTATCTTATTTTTATTATTTTTTTATAATTTTATTATTAATATTTTTTATTTTATTAAATTTATTATTATTTTATTATATTTATTCTTTTTTTCTGTACAAATGATTGTATATTTGTGAAGAAAAAAGCGATAAATTTTCTTTTTTCGTTTTTTGTAATTTAATATTTTTATTTATTGATTGATACTCTAACCTTTCACGTTTTTCTTTTCTTGTAATCTTTCCATCGTCTGATCCATACATAACATAATAGTTGTGTCATGGATATAACCACTAAAGTAGATTATTATGTTGATTGAAGTGACGAGGTTGGAGTTTTGGAAAGAGCTTGTCATAAGTTATAGTATTGAGGAAGAAGGAGATAATATGTTTAATTTGAACATTTTAACATGTGTATTAATTGGATTCATATTTATTTATAAGTAAAGTAAGACATTATGAATCATTGTAATTGTTGGTCCAATCGTGATCATTGCATTAGAACAGACAATGTGGATTGATCATTTGTGTTGTGGTAAAAAGAATGATTTTGGAGGACTATTGACGCGTTAATAGTAACATCACGAGAATCAGTGCAGTGCGTTGTGGGCTATTGCATCAATTAACGATTTGAATTGTTAAAAAGGACGTTCTACATCTTTATGGGATTCACTTGTGAAAAGTAACATCACAAGAATTGGTGTATGTTATAATAAAACTTAAAATTAAAAGCATAATTAAACTTATGACTTAGCAGAAGAGCTCAATCCATTAACAAAAGAAACGAGGACGAATACACATTGGTATGAGATTGAACTTTACAAAAGATGTCAAAAACCATACAAGTTAAATCTACAAAGAATTACTCTTCGTCCCCGATCGGAGGCTCATCGCCCACTTCAACATTAGTAGAAGAGATGTCTTCGATGACAACCAAGCGACCATCATAGACATCCTTGCCAAGATCGAGCTCATTCTCTGAAGGAATGCCATACATCAGGATGGCTTGTGAACAACTTGTTTGAAATCCTCAAAGTGAACGATGAAGACATAGTCATCGAGCTCATTTAGCTCAATCTTCGTATGCTTGATTTCCTAAATTGTTTCGGAATGAGTCAATGTAGCCTCAACCAACAATTGCTCCGACTTCTTGTTCTCATCGACCTGGACCTGCCTCTACTCGTCTAGTTCTTGACATGTGGCTTTCAGAGCACCCTTCTCGGCCTCCAATTGCTTCAATTAATCATTCTGCACTAAATTGGTGTTTAAAGCCACCTTTAGATTTTTAGCAGATACTGCCAACTCTTGTTTCAGCTTCACAATTTCAAGGGTTGACCCCTTAGCCACCTTGGTGCGCAAAATCTTAGCAAAAGCCAAGGCATGACTTTGCATCTCAACACACGCAACTGCTATCTCTTTGGTGAAGGCTGAATTATGGCCCACCTTTTGGCCGGTGTGAGAGAAATGCTCACCCTCTTGGAAAAGGCTAAGTCAGGGGCTAATAGTTGACCTGTCGTGCTCGTGCCTTCATCCGAAGTCGCATGACGAGAGTGGTTGGGCGAGTGGCGAGGCGATGAGTGCTTTTTTGAGCGATCCTTTCTCTTGCTCTTCTTCTTAGCCACCAAAGGGGGAGTGACGTCAACAAAAAGGGTAGGAGTGGGAGCCCTTGTTAGTTGGGAGGCCTCAGCTTTGCCCAAACCCTTGTCGACCCGAGGGGCCCTCTCGAGGCGAATCAGCTTTAGTTGCTCCAAGAAATTTGAGCCTTATTGAGCCATGATGCCTAAAATACAGTAGATGATTCAATAGTGTCATAAATACCCGAGAGCTAACAAAGTTATAAAAATATTACCCTTTAGGTAAACCCAATGGTGAAATCTTAAGAATTTTGCAGATGGGGAGCTTCCTTGGAAACTAATCTAGGATGTCAAACATCTTCTTATCGTCCTCGATTATATATAACCTTGGCCAAGAGTGATACCGGATAGGATTTCACGTCCAATAAAAAGGAAACTTAGGACTATCCCTATCGAGAAAATGGTGTCGGTCAGAAGGCTTAATCCACACTTTAAAAGGTGCATCCTTAAAATATTTATAAGAAGATGCGAAAGGAGAAAACAGGACGACCCCAGGTTGAATTATCAACGATAACCACCTAACCAAATCAGAAGGATGACTACTATAGTAATGCAAAAATACATGAAGGGAAGGGTTAAGACGAAACATTTCCACCAAAAGACGAAAAGCTTGGAGTGGCGGCCAAGAGTTGGGGTGAAGCTGGGTAGACACCACATTCAGAGTGTGTAGAACACCTATGGTGAATTCATCAAAGGGGATGCGAACATGTGAATTAGTGAAGAGACATGGTTATATGAAAAAGAAATCAGTATCGTGACCTTCTCGACCATGACAAATCGATAGCTATGAAACACTTTAAGGTAAGAGTGTCCTCAACCGCCCTATTAGAGAGCATGTTCACACTAGCTGCATATGACTCGACCATAGACGACCACCTATACTTCGAAAATTGGCGAGTCACATGGGAACTCGCCCCATATACCCGTCCTAAGAGGGAGATCAACCTCAGCGATCTTAGACGCCAGGTCCTCAACCATACTCGATTGATCCTCTTTGACCAACTGGTCCTCTGAGCCCGAGATACTCCCACCCATACCAATCGATTCAATAGACTCACTAGAAGATATACTACCTGAAGACTCAGAAAAGCTGGATAAAGAAGACATAGTTACCTCGAAGAATGAATTGTCTGCATCTAGCCATTACAAAAGCTCTCGGATGTCGGATATCAGACAGAGTTTTAGGAGATAAGTGGGGGCCAAAGGCGCCCAAACCCCTATTTATAGATTTTCAAGAATGACACCTCATCTCCCAACCAATGGATTCAAGGGGCACAAATCTCTATGCCCATGCTTATGTTAGCCCTAAAATGACTTTTTGACCCAACGCCTCCTCATGACACCAACTCGTTCTAAGGGTGAAAACAGAGTGCTCAATATCGAGGAGTTAATGACCTATCAATACTTGTCCAAGAACAATCTCATCCTAGAATCTTAAATCTTTGAAGACATGTATTCTTCGAGATTGAGGGGCAAGTGTACTTGGCGAACGAGAATCAGTTCAGGATGACACCATCGCAGTTGAGGATGAGAACCTATCAGTCTTAATACATGTACGATTTAAAACGATATAAAATATTTTGAAGTTAACTTCAAAGAAATAAAATCTTGAAACACTGCCACATTAAACATCTTGTTAGTAATGATTCAAGTTTGAGCAAGGTCATTCAATCATATTGTTTGGTATTCAAGTGTGAGTCTAAGTCCCACATTGGGTAATGATGAGAAAGTTGAGCAACATATAAGAAAGAAGACCCGCAAACCTAACGTCTTAAGGTTTTGGGTTGAAGGTGATGTCATTCCCTTATAAGGGTTGACTCAGTTCTCATTCTTAGAGATCTCTCCGGTGTTTACCCCATCGGATTCTCACAACAAGCTTAAGGCATTGAGTTGAAGGTGGTATCATTCCTTTATATGTTGGCTCAGTTCTCATTCTTGTGATATCTCTCCGATATTTTCCCCTCAGGATTCTCCCAACACACACCAATTCATCTTATAAATAGGATCTTGAGCTTAGAAAAAAAATATTTTTCATACCAATTTAATAACTATCACTCTAACTTCCATATGTTTATTCTGACATTAGAGACTCTTCTAAAAAAAGTCTTCCTATATATGAAATAAAAAAACAAAAAATAATATTAAAAGAACGACTAACAAGTATTCAAGAGCCAGATACCCAATTATTAAGTCATAAAAGAACATTTATTGTCCCTAATTATTAGTTTGTCGTTCCATGGCCAAACCAAATTTCATCGTTGATGGTTCACATGCTGCTATTTTTTTGGCATAAAAAGCTATCGATCAGCATTAGTTTATATTATTTTGCAGGTCCTATTTTCAGCACCTATATATAGTTTCTGAGCAACATTATTTTCTATTACTTTACAAGGTGCACTCAGAGTGAACTTAATCCAACGCCAACATAAAACTTAGAGACTCGTTACTTGTACCATCACCAACATTGCTTGTTCCGTTTAAGCACGACACCATCTAAACATTTTATAATTTTTAATGTAAGTGCCGATATTAGAGATTTTTCTAATTTTAAAATTTCAATGCAAGCTAAGGCATGGATCACCCGGCTACAGGAATGACAACGGACAAGATCGGTCAATGAGTTTCACTTTATTGTTTTTACTATTTATGTAAAAAATTATTCTTATTCTCATTTTCATATCTAACAAGTAAAAGGTTTTTATTTCATCTTCACTTTTATTGAGTAATAGCTACACTCGTATTCGTTCTACTAAAAGTATTAATTATATATATATTTTTACAAAAAATAAAAGTAAGTAAAAATCACAATTTAAAAAAACATAATATTATAAATGATTTAATCTCAAATATATATATATATATATATATATATATATATATATAAAATAAAAGTGTTAAATAAAGATATGATAAATATTAAAAAAATATAAAAAAATATAAAAATAAAAAAAAAAATAAAAATAAATATGTTATAAATAATTTAGAAAAAGAGTTATGAAAAAGATATATTTTAGTAATTTAAAAATATCACCTAATAAATTAGATATGTTTTAATAATTTAAAAAAGAAAAGAATTATAAAAAAAATATATGGAGATAAAACATATATACATACCAATATTAAAATTAAAAAAATTAAATATCATCCATGTTTATCAATCAATGTAGAAATTTTTGAGAAAAATCAGGATAGATTCGCGCCATACATGAAGAAGTTGATTTGCCATGTCTCCACACACAGTTGTGACATTTTGCTTGATTTTTCACCTTTTCATAGTACGTGGCCCATTTTATGTTTTAAACACTGGGCACAATTCATCTTTAGAAATTCACTGTTTGTAGCTTCCGCCCCCAGCTTGACCTACTTGTATACTAAATAACCCTTTCACAACCCACCGAAACACAATACAGGTAAGATAAGGCCCAAGGTTTACTTTACTTTTTTCACAACCCTTTTTTTTCTCCCTTATTCCATGTTCTTCCATTTAATCACACATCATATATCTCACTGACGCTTTCAAATTTGGTCGCAACATAACCAACTAAGGTTAACCTCCACCCTCAAACAATGGAAAGGAGCAAGATTCAAATGCTTTATGATGCTACTCACACCTTGTTTTCTCAAAAGAACCTTCCAACCTTTCAACAAATCCATTATGTAAAAAATTTGCTAGGTGTGTTTTAATTGTGATCATATTATGTGCACATGTAGTATTCATTTGTTTCTTTTCATTCTTCTTCTAAATCCTAACCCCTATAGACTGATTCAAATGTTTGTGTTTTCAATTAATTTTCAGATAAGATTGAAGCTTTAGACGTGGGAATCGACCAGTTCGGGTTGTGTGATTCTCCTATCTCAGATGCAACCGGCGATAGCAGCAAGGGATTGCTTTGTGGACAAGGCTTCTCTGAGATCACATACATTCACATTCATGAATGTGACAATTTCTCGGTGAGTTTAGAAAACAGAAACACCATATTTTTGAATTACTTCTTTTGTTAACCAACAAATTTAAGTGAGATTTAACGACCCTTTTGAGAACATGCAGATGGGTGTGTTTTGTCTTCCAGCAGGAAAAGTGTTTCCTCTTCATGATCACCCAGGAATGACAGTGCTGAGTAAGCTCTTGTATGGCTCTGCCTATGTCAAAGCTTATGACTGGATCGCATTGGATTGTTCTGGATCCCAAACAAGTAAGAAGAAATTGCCTTTCATCTCAACTTGTTTCTACATTTTTCTATATATAGAAATTTTTGTTTCAATCCTTTGTTTTGTCAGTTTTAGCTTTCATAAATGATTAAGACTAGTCTCTATCATTGTCTAACAATAGCGTAACACATGTGTTAATACATTCACTTCAATAATGTATTTGAAATAACTTGTCATCAATAAATGATGACAGAAATCTCAAAATCAACTCCTTTTTTTTATAGATTAAAAACAAAATTAGTTATATTGTTGAAGAGTTGAACAACATATAAACCACAAGCTAACTATGTTTCAATGTTGAAATGTGAGTGCAGTAGGATTGGGTGGGAAGGTAGTGGATGAAATAATGGAAGCACCACATGAACCATCGATATTGTTTCCAAGAAGTGGGGGAAATATTCATTCTTTTACAGCGTTGACGCCATGTGCAATACTAGATGTGCTTTCGCCACCATACTCTGAAGACTTTGGAAGGCCTTCCACTTACTTTTCAGATATTCCTATCCCTTCTCTTAATGGTAATTATTTTAACATAATTTATCTTTAGGTACAAAATTTAACCCTCTGATTGATCATTAACTCGTATTATTGTGTGCTAATGCTACAGGTTATGCAATACTTGAGGAGCAACCAATGCCTAGTGACCTAGTTGTTCAAGGGGCACCATACCTTGGACCTCCAATTGTAACAGTGAACGAATACAACAATTTTCTATAAGCAGTGTAAATTGGGTCTGTGTACATATTGTTATGAGTAAATATGAATACATATTAATTAGCAGCAATTGTTTAAAATGGGAGAGTTTTGAAGGCCACCACCAATTCAAAATAAATAATTGGCTTTGGAACCACGCATGTTGGTGGTTGCGTATGAGTGAGGGAAAGTGCTCAGTTTTAGACTTTTGGTGGATGCAGCTTCCATGGTCTAAGTTGGTGTCAAGACTAGCCTTGATGCAACTCTAGATTGTGTTAGATATCAATTTAATTGACTCTTTAAACAGTTGAAAACTCAAGAGAGCAGCACAGAAAATTAAGATATATATCACATGCTGGAGGTGTCAAAATATCTATGTGCCAACCTCATTCACTAAAGATTCTTCATGTGTTGGGTAGATTTTTTAGTTAAAATAAACCTAATTTATTTAACTTATAAATTACAATAGATAAATAAATCAAAATAAATATATACATAAATTAATAACAAAATAATCAATCTGAATTTCTGCACCCACAAATCATTCCAAATCCATGAATCCAACCACATTTAGTCCATGCTCTCTATCATGTAATCATTAAACCACAAAAACAGGCATCATCTAAACTGAATCAATCCCCCCAAAGTCATTAATTTGTAGTATTCAAATTTATTTTGTAAAATTTTTGAAGTGCCTATGATATAAATCAGGTTAAATTTACCTTTTATTAGCCCAACTAGTAATAGTGAGTCATATGTGTGAAGTGAATTGACTGACTTATCTATTGTGATCTGGGAAAGGTTTTGTGGAAATTAGAGATAAATGCATTTGGAAAAAATGGGTTAAGTATATACTTGGTGCGCATTTGGTTTTACCTGTTTCGGACATAACTTTCCTTTTACATTTTTCTGTAATTCTGTGGAACTGAAAAGAGGAAGGAATACTTTTTCTGTAAGTTATAATAAATATACATTTAATAGAATTTCCTAATTCCTAAGAAATCAATTATCAGTTACTAAGAAACTGTGTGCCAGTCATCACCTTCGATGAGTTGTTTTTAGATTAGTGATAAAATCTTGAAAGTTTTTAAATATCTAGGTCCTCTAAATTGATTTTACCATGAGATTCTAGCTTTTTAAGATAAAATATACACTCCAGGGAATATAATTTTTTTTAACACTAATGGACAAAACAATATTGACAAAACAACCAAGATCAATCCAACGAAAATTAGAATGTGTCAAATATTTAAGGGTTTCTTTAGATTGGTTGAGGATTTTAAATTCCTATGTTTGGTATGAATGTTTTAAAAATCTTTATTTCCAATAGAATATTTTGAGTAATAATTTTTTAATCAATTTTTTACTAAGGAGACCTTAGTATACAAAATGTTTTCATATTCAGGATCATATATTTTTTTCTTTGTTTATAGAAAATTTAGATTCACATCCTCTCTTACGGAAAACAAATTAGTGGAAATTTTGATTAAGAAAAGGGGTTACAATTTTAGAAACGATTTTTAAAACATTTACACTAAACAGGAGAGTTTATAATTATCAGCATAAGATACTTGAAAGAATTTCACTTATTAAACATCTCCGAAAACTTTTTCTTAGAAGGGGTGCAAATCTAAGTTTCCCATGAAGGATTTCTTTTTTGTTTGGATCAATATTCGTTAATATCTTGATTTTAAAGGATTAAAGAAAAAAATATATAACATTCATCACATGAGCTGTATCGTTGACAATCTTTTCATGTATTTCATCCACATATTTTATTTTAATTAATTATGGTTTTTCAGATCTTTTATTTTAATTAACTCTTTAAGATATTTATGTATCTTATTTAATAAAAGACGAGAATGTTTATGAAAAGTCAATAAAAGATAATTTGAGCAAGGACTATATAAAGGTGAGTTATGAGCAAAAAAGCCTATAGAAGTTAATATACTCTGCAACACGTCAAATTCGTTGTTAAAAAAATATAGCTTACCAACTTTAGCAGAATAAGCAGACTGAGTTGTATTATCACATAATTGGTAAGAAATATTTAATGACGATTGATGGTTTTTCTAATTTCAAGCAAGGATTAAGATGAAAGATTGAATGAGCACGTTTCAACATCTCCCACCAATTAATTTTTTGACTTTCTATATATATATATATAAAAGAAGAGAAGAACACAAAAAGACTAAAGTTTTTGGTGAGAATAACAAACTATTTATGAATACAAAATCTTTGAAAGATTTTTGTACATAGTTGTAAAATCCCAACAATATTCCTTAGAAAACTAGCTAAAAAGTGCATTACTTTTTATATTTTTCTTTAAGAAGATTATTTTAAGTAAACACCTTCTCTACCTTTCCAAGAGTAGGAATAAAGTCTGAGAAGACTACTATAAAAATAATACTTGGAGAAATTCCTTAAGGATGCAACTTAAAGAATAATTTGATATAGGAAAAGTAGTTAAGAACAATACTTATGTTACTCCGTGAATAGTGGAACTTAAAGCTTTTTTCAAGAATTGAATACTGTCTTAGTGGTTATTGTGCATTTTATTCCTCCTTTGTTTTTGGTATAAAACTTGTTTTAAAAGAATTTTTATTTTCTTTTGAAAAAGAAAAGGAAAAAAATATTTCAAGTGTAATTTTTTTCAAAAACAGAATTCAACCTCGTTTTTTAGGTTATTTTTATGCTAACAAATTTTTATCAATGTTCACAAATTTTTATCAATGTTCACTCTTAAGGGTTGATCATTATAGAAAATGATAAAGAAAACATCTTAAATAAAAGTTTGATGAATATTTTCTATATTCACACTTAAAGTATTTCAACTTAAATTAAATTTGAGAATGAATATATTGTTTTAAGTAAGATTTATCCAATTAAGATTTATTGGACCTTACCTAAGATTATTGGTTAAATTTTGAATTTTAAACATGTTATCTCACTTTTCTTGTTTTTAATTGTTTGCAAAGATTTTATGAGTTTCAAATCCAATAAAATCTTCTACGCAAATATTCTTCAGATTTTCTATCAAGATATTTTTCTTCTTGATTTAGAACAAATATCTTTCAAATCTTCTACAATATCTCTAGTAACATATTCAATTCGATTGTATTGGACTTAGTTAATAAAAATCCAAACCGCATAGATGAGACAAGAGGAAAACAAATTATATTAGGGAGGATTCAAAGACAATATCTGAGACATAATCTGAATTCCAAATCATGAAGAAAAGAAACTTATAAATAAAAACTTCAAAAGAAGAACAAGAGATGCTCAAGAGTCCCACAACACATTTTAAACTTATTTTTATTTATAATTTTTTTGTTCTACATGGAAGGCTAAACAATTTGGGTGTCCCTCTTGTGATTTCTCATCAAATTATAAGGTTCTATTCAATAAAGTTTTGCTCTTTAATTTTATGTAGCAAATTCAGATTCAGTTTTATTGTTGGTCTTTTCGAAATTTGGTTCAAAGGAATTGTTTTGAATACTCGTTGAGAATTAGTTATTTTCTTTAATTAGAGTTTTTTGTTAGTTCACTTAGTTCTAATCAATATCTTGTTCACTTAGACAAAATCTCATGAGTAGATATTTGAAGATGAGTGAGATATTCAATACATCAATTGTTTTTCTGATAAGATTTTGTTGAATTTAATTAACATTTGTTTGATTAAGTTTAACTTTATGTGAAAATTGAAGAATGATAATTTTAGGATAAGCAATGGTGAATGAATTTGAGAGTCAACCTACTATCTTTATCATTTTTCTATCGTCTATTATATTTTCTACTAAACAATCTCAACCCCCTTTACTTAATTGTTATATTACTAACTTTTATTGATTGTAGACAAGTTTCAAACACTGGTTTACTAGATTCACAAATGGACTCATTGGGAGATGATTTAAGACCAGCTAACCTTATCTGTACTATCATCTTTTTTGTGTTAGATGGTCTAGCACTGCATAGATGGTCTAGCACTGCATAAATGGTATACACTGAAACTATTTTAATTTAGTTATGGAACAACAATGATTAATGAGCATGTTGAAGGAACATCTCTCACCAAACCTCTTACTTTCAATAGTCATGAGTATGCCTATGGACGAGATGAAAATGTATGTCAAGAGGACACATTACCATATGTGACAAATTGTTAAAAAGGGATATCTTTTATTGACCAAGCCAGAATTTGAATACACTCAAGATAAGCACAACATAATTTAGTTGAATGCCAAAACAAGGTACTACTCAACCAGTCTTATTTAAATATGAATATAACAAATATGGTAGATACAACTTACAAGAGAGCTTTGAGATGCCATTTGAATCAACCACGAAGGAATTGATGAATGTACAACATGAAAAAACTATCACTCTTCAGACAGAATATGGAATGTTCAAAATGAAAGATGACGAGACAATATGTGAGATGTTAGAAAAATTTCAAACTATTAAAAATGGTTTTTGGAATGGAGTTCTCTAAAGCACATCTCAAAATGAAGATATTGGACAACCTAAAAAAAGTGTTGGAACCAAATGTACTAGCCATATCTATAGTTGGAAATATAAGTACAATGACACTAGACAAATTTCTTTGAGCATTATGTGTGCATGAAATGCATATCCTATGATGATTCAAGAAATATTTATATTTGTTAGCCCTACAAACAAATCAACTTGAACCAAGTTAACCTTATAAATCCTCTAAAAGAACTAAAAATACTTGTAAAACTTTAAAATTGTTAAGACACACAGATGAAAATTCATATGATCAGATGTAAATCTAAATCTAAGAGTCTTTTCAATGACATCCATGATTAATGAAAAAATAATAATTAGACTAAACTATCAAACGTAAACCACCAAATAAACAAAGAGCTTAAATGAAGTCTAACGAAACACTATATGCAAGTATATGAAGATCAAACAAAGTCTAAATAAGCTCTAGACATAAGCATAAGAATATTACACAAAGTCTACAAAGGAGCATTAAACACAATGGTTCACCAAGATGTAGTAGAGTTATATGAGAATCATTCTTTGGAAAGTTTGGTTCAACAAGCAATTAAAGCGGAATCTTACATTAAAACTAAAAGAGATTTTAAAAGGAGTACTAGTAAGAATGGATACCACAACTCATATTGAAAGGATAAAGACAATATTAAACATGTCTAAGCCCCTTCTAAGTTCTCTACAGGGGTCATTCTTGATGGTACTTCCCATGGACAGGCTCTTTTACTTTCACTTGTTCTCATAAGACTAATTTTATAATTTTTTTTAAATATTTGAGGGTATGGACACATTGCTTCGAATTTTATTTTCAAGATAATTATGATTTAAGAGAAAGAGAAAATATGGATAGTGAACATTCTTGTGTCAAAGATGAATAGGGATAAGAAACATGCCAAATTTGTTAGATGTCAAAATTAATCGGATGGGGAACGTTTCACCTTAGAGGAAAGGACCAACGCGAGTAGTGTAGGATGAAACAAAAGCAAGGATTTCGGCTTGAGTAACAAAAATGTTTCCAATTCCTTGAAAACCTAAGGGTTCCTCTACAAGGTTTATCCAAGAGGTGAGTTAGGGTTTAAGATAAGGTCGAAAGGCATAGTTAATGGACAACAATTGAATATTCTTATATCATCCTTTGTTGGTCGTAAGGGACGAAGGAGACTAAGTTAGTCAAAAGATGGTTATTGGTTTAAGGATGCATGGTGCAATTGTTTTTTCATGGTTATAAGGGGTAAAGAAAATGCCTCGAGCCAAAGTTCGAGTAGTAGGGACTATAATGCCAAAGTAACCCATATCGTGCTTCTAACAAAAGCTCGAACTACCTTCAACAAATGGGTACTTATACCTAAAACCAACACAAGTGGGTAGGTAAAAGAAAACTAAGAGATGTAATACAATTCTCACTAAAAAATATTTGATAAGAGAAGGATGTCGTTCACAAATGAGGTGACATTGACCAAGTCTAGGCTAATGTTTATTAAAATCACTTATCTCTACAAAACTATAAAACCATATATAAAAAAGCAAACAACCAAAATCCACTATAAAACAACTGTAACTATAAAAATTCTATTAGGCATTTCACGGGGAAATTCACTGTGAGATTCAATAACAATGAGACATGAATCAAATCATATAAGGATGAAATCACCTTCAACCCAAAATCTTAAGGCAGTGAGTTTTTAAGTCTTTTTTGTTGGTATTGAAGAAAACCTCAAGCCTCAAATGGAGATGTTTTGACAATGATGATTGAAGATGAAGATGTTGTAGATGTTTTAAAGTGTTTTGCTTTCATTATAATTATTGTTTGAGTCTTTCACACAAGATATTCACAAGGTTATAACCAACACACAACTATATTAAAATGAGTTAAAAAGAAATGAGTTTTTAAAAGAAAAAAATATTTTTATATGACCTTCTTAATCGATTATGTTTTTGTATAATCGATTGAACTATTCCTGACGAGGTGCAAAACAAGATAATTGAGGATCTCTCTTTTAATCAATTAAATCAAAGAGTTGGGAAACTATGTTCAAACAATTTAATCGATTAATAGTTATCTTAATCGATTAAACAAAAAAATGTTGTAACTGATTTTCAAAAGAATAATCAATTAACACTTTACATAATCGATTAAATACGTTAGTGATATTTTTTAATTTCTTTTTGAATTCTACAAATAAAATATTTGACTTAATGTTTTGATAAGACACATATACGTTAGTGAGATTTGCTAACAAAGGTTATGTGTTGTTGAATCTTGTGTGCTTCTGTTGTGAACATTTACTAACATTTTTCCTTGCATTATTTTTTTTTGTGATTGGATTTTCTAATGTTTGGTTCTTGGTGATTAAGAGTTGATAAGACATATGTCCTTTTGTTTTGAAAAAAGTTTATAGGAATGATATCCTATTTGCATCAAGATTTGTTTTGGTTGATATCCTCTTGAAAATGTTTAAGAGTTGATTGTATTTTAATAACTTTTTGAAGTTAGTGGAACTAACTATTCTAAGGTTAAATAGTTGACATTAGATGTAGGATATTAATGATCCAAACTAGTATAATATCTCTTGTGTAATATTTCTTTGCTTATCTTATTTTAGTTGTGTTGCAATCCAATCTTGTATCAATCTTGCTTCTAATATACATTTAGTTTTTCAGTCTTAAAAGAGTTTTAAAAAATCTTCAAGAAAATGAAGTTTTTTTGAAAAATATTTCAAAACCAAGTTTATACTCCTCTTGGTTTAAACTAATCGTTCATTCTTTTATAACATTCTTCTTTATATATTGTTTAACATTCTCATATATATACTCAATATATAACTTAGACTCACACTTATTCTTAAAAATGTTTTCCTTAAGTATGATTTTTTTTCACATTGATATACTCACTCTCAAGTAAATTTTTAATCACGAGTATTCATTAGTGTCCCTATAGCGTCTTTCATCATAATAAGATACGCTTATCTAAATTTTTTCTAAACTTTTTGTTAAAATAACTTTTAATACAAGGACTCTTCTTAACTCGAAAAAGAATAGTTTAACACTAGTGCTTATCTCAAACCTTCATTTGATACTTAATTTTATTAATAAAATATTATACTAATTAAATGATAATATAAATCAGTGTTAGGTAGATGTGTATAGTCAACATTTATGTTAAAATATGAGCACCTTATCAATTCTAACACTATTGTTAGTTATTTCAAAGAGAAATTTATAAAAACATTAATAAATAACTAGATATAAGTATTAACAATATCTGACTGAAAATCTTTAAGACAATGAGTATTTTTATTTAACATGAACATTTTTACTTAATAATGACTATACATTTGTCCTATATATTCCACTTTATTAATATGAGCTTGAAACGTCTTATCCGTATCATTTATCCAAGAAATAAGATCTTAATCAACTACGTAAAATGCACATCAGAGTTTTATAAATATTAATACTAATATTTTAATTTTCTATTCAGCTCTAGGTATATAATACCATAATCCAATTATAGAATTGATCAGAAACTGAATCAAATTAAAATGCTTGATTGGATAAATAAATTTGATTGGCTCAAAAACTACTTCATGGTTAAGTCTTGACAATTTAAAAAATTATAGATTACAGACCGAATAATTAGCAGAGACGCACTAGTAACAGAGGAAGACAAATTTGGATAGCCATCACTATTTTTTTATCGTAAATCACAACTAGTTTTTGTATTCTAATAAATACAAGAAACATAGGTAGCGTATCTATAGAACTAATTTTTCAAAAATAAAATTCTTTTCGCCACCTATATTGATATCATTAAATATTACCAGAAAAATAGAAGTATACAAGTTAAGAAGAGTCTTTTTGGTCATAAATAGTTACATAACAATAATAGAACTATGGTTAAAAGTTAAGAATAATATTTTTTCCTCATAAATACTTACCTAAAAATAAATAGAAGTATAAATGTTAGAAGGAATATTTTTCCACCCACCAGTTCTACCACAAGTTATTTTAGGTCTTTAACAGATGACCAGTTGAAAATATTTAACAAAAGTACAAAATATGTACTTTTTTATAATTCTAAATATTAATATATTGTTTAAGTATTAAGCAAATTCTTAGCAAGAGCCAGCATTTAAGTTCAGTAGTAGTTATGAAGAGGAAATTTTAATTTTAATTGGAAAATAATATACAAAAAAAACTGCTTAAAATTTGAGTTATGTTGTGTCCTATTGTCAGAGTTAAATTCAACACGTGTCAAATGTTGTGAGTTTGATTTATGCATATGTTTTCTTTTCGAGTTTTTCTCTTTTGCTATTTTCCTATTTGTCACCTCTGATTGTGGACAGCAACATTCATACTCAAGTCAAAGGTTGGCTTGGCTTGCGTCCTTATTAAGACTTGGAGGGCATTTTCACAAACCCGAGAACCTACTTTTCTGTCTCATTTGAATAAGACATTCATTTGAGTTCAGCTTTTAATTCTTCGTTCCTTTTATGTTAAAAAACACAGCACACGGGTGTGTAGTTGAATTGCAGTGAGATTGGCAATACTAAAACATGGAGCGCTATGAGATTCTCAAAGATATTGGCTCTGGGAATTTTGCTGTGGCCAAACTGGTTAGGGACAGCTGCACCAATGAGCTTTTTGCTGTCAAGTTTATTGAGAGAGGCCAGAAGGTCTGCTTCATCTTCTTCACCCTTTCAATTTCAGTTGCATAACTTTGTTCTTTTTTCTCTCTTTTTAAGCTAATTATTCATCTGGGTATGTGTTTTTTTGCTTCACTGTGGGACATTGGAAATTTGTACTGCAGATTGATGAGCATGTCCAGAGGGAAATCATGAACCATAGATCATTGAAGCACCCCAATATTATTAGATTCAAAGAGGTTAGTAAGAGAATACTCACACTCCTAATAATGAGTGAAGGGTGTTTTCTATTTTGGGTTTTCTATTCAGCTCAATGATAAAATTCTGCAAAATATAAAATTCGTTTTTGGTATTCAAGTCATACTTTTTTTGAACAGCCTTTCTACATGTTAATCTGTAATATTTTAAGCCTTTTGGGTTTAATTCATTGTCTATTTTTTATTGTTAAATACTTTTTTTTTCAATTTTTTATTAATAATATATGCGCATCTGAATATTGACTAAGGAAAAGATGAGAATGTTAGATGTAAAGATCGTGTGTGGTGGTGGTGGAAAGTAGTTACCACTGTCATGAAAGATGGGAACTTAAGCTTTTGAAACACTCATTATGGCTTTGAATATTGACATACTTTTATATTTTGATCTCCTATTTTGTTATTCTACCATGTACTGAAGTGGGTTGGGAATCGGAATTGAATTTAGCATAATACAAAGGTCCCCGCACCAAACTTATTCGGATGCATTTATCCACATTTTTTTTTTCACTTTTCTTTTTTGTTGTTTTCAGTTTAGACAGTGTGATTAGACAAATTCATCCATGAAATTCCTTCCTACATTTCATTTTTCTGTGTTTTGTGGATGGTAGTGTAGTGTTAGTGTTTTGTGCTTCCCTTTGAATAAATTTAAATTTTATGATGAACCATGTACTAGTTATTTTCCAATCTGAACATACTTACAATTGGAAAAGTATTCCAATCAGTTTCAAAAGAAGGAAAAAGATCCTTTGTGTGAGCTTTGATGAGTCTACTTGTAGGTCCTGCTGACACCAACTCATCTAGCAATAGTAATGGAGTATGCTTCTGGAGGAGAACTATTTGAGAGGATATGCAATGCTGGTAGATTCAGTGAGGATGAGGTAATATAGAACGTGAGGTACTACTTGATTAGTTTATGTATTTCAGTATAATTTTATCCAGATTTTATCCTGCTGTGGATGTTCCATTTGATAAGTGCAAAAGTTGAACTTAGTCTATACATTTTATTAATTTGGTCCTGTTTAGTATATGCATTATTTCATTCAGAAACTTCGGTCCTCAAGTCTTGTTACTTTTTCCCAGGCAAGATTTTTCTTTCAGCAGTTGATATCTGGAGTCAGTTACTGTCATTCAATGGTACGAAACTAAACCAAACATGTGTCATGAACCTTGTTCCTTCACAAAGAATGAATCTTTATAGTAATGTCTATGCAGCAAATTTGTCATAGAGATCTGAAGCTTGAAAACACTCTCTTAGATGGAAGCACTGCACCACGAGTTAAAATTTGTGACTTTGGTTACTCAAAGGTAGTATAGTTTTAACAAGTATATTACAGCTGTAGATGATGCCACCTTCTTCATGTGATACTAATTTATTCTTATCTTGTTTTTAGTCATCAGTATTGCATTCTCAACCTAAGTCAACGGTAGGAACTCCAGCTTATATTGCACCTGAGGTTCTTACAAGGAAAGAATATGATGGAAAGGTAAGTCTTATTCTTCCTCATTGCTTATCCTTGGTCTTGGCTTTTTGCAACTTAGATACTTGTGGTCCTTTTTGTATTATGTTTGCTGCTTTATTTTGTAAAATGTTTTCATTGGAAGCTACAGATTGCAGATGTATGGTCTTGTGGAGTCACCTTATACGTGATGTTAGTTGGGGCTTATCCTTTTGAAGACCCTGCAGACCCAAGAAACTTCAAAAAAACCATTGGTGTGAGTGATAACTGATAGCTCCAAACTTTTTGAATCCTTTAAACAATTTTAGTCTAAAGATAGGAGTTTTGTTTAGTTTCACTTTCTCATGATATGGTGTTTCACTTGGACCCTTTGTGGCTTATGCAGAAGATACTTAGTGTCCAATACTCAGTCCCCGATTATGTACGAGTTTCCATGGAATGTAGACATCTTCTATCACAAATATTTGTGGCAAGTCCTGAAAAGGTAACCGATTTAATATATAGAATCTTATTGTTTTCTGCATCTATAAAATTCTTATTAGATAAAAGATTTAATTGCTTAAATTCTGGAGCAAAATGCCTGTGTAGATGCTCTTCATATTTATTCTCAACTAACTTAAAAGTTCTACTTTTGTCATACCTCTTCATGCTTTGGCTTCTTCAAGTATTTGTAGTTTGTGTTTTTGGCACAATTATAGCAATCCTTATTCTTTCCTCTATCTTGGGCATCCTTTTGCCAATCTTCTATTGAGATGCATGTATAGACTCCTTTCCCATTGTATTGATCCATTTAAGGCATTTTACAGAGAATAACAATACCAGAAATTAAAAACCATCTATGGTTTTTAAGGAACTTACCCATAGAACTGATGGAAAGTGGAAGCTGGCAAATAAATGATGTAAATAATCCATCACAAAGTGTTGAGGAAGTCCTGTCTATAGTACAAGAGGCAAGAAAATCTCTTAACGTTCCCATTGTTGGTGGCCTTCTTACTGGGGGCACCATGGACCTGGATGACTTGGATGCTGATGAAGAAGACCTTGAAGATGTAGAAACAAGTGGAGAATTTGTGTGTGCTCTTTAAGTGTGTGTACATGAACAAGCTAAGATATTGTTTGATGCGAAAATGTGAATAGATTTTTCTGTGGGGGCTGAAAGTCTTTGATGGTTAGTTTAGTTTTTCAATTAAGATGAGTAGCCCCACTTGTATGGCTTGCTATTTCTTAGTTTTTGACAATGTAAGGGTTTTTTTTTCCTTAAGTTCACTTTTTCCTCTCAAATCCATGTGCCGTTTCTAGAGATGTAAAATCACAAGTTCCAAAATATTAGGATATTAAATAAAGAAAGTTGTGGCAGGTTCCTCTTTTTCATCATGGGAAACTGAGAAATGGGATATAAGTAGAGTTTTGTTAATGGATTTTATTTTATATTGTAGAGTGGGAAGTAAGCATAGGATAAGCTTGGAGCCTTTGCCCTCATCCATTATACCCCTCACTATGTAGGATTCTTTTGTTTATTTGCAATTGTCCTTTTCAATTTATATCTACACCTCCATTATATTGAAAACTTGAATAATGGGTTCTTTGAAAGGAAAAAAGTGACACCAAAATTCCAACTTTGAACTTTTTTTAGTTATATTATTAGTGTGATAATATTTTTCGTAAAGAGATTAGAAATTTGATGGAATTTGTAGTCAAGTGGAACCAAAGACGTGTTTTGAAGTTCTACAAATCTATCTTTGGCACATTGAATTAAACCCTTGTACTGTAAGGAATCTATCAGCATTGCCGACACTGCTTTTTTTATGTTATGCTGCCAAACAAACATTTGTCCCACATGGAATCAGTCCAAAAAGTCGACAGTATTCAACAGTATATGTAAAGCCAATCGTGAGACACTTTATCTTTCTCTTTTGTGTTTATATTGTTTGTTACTATCTAACAACTTGAAAAAAATTACTTGAGAGTTAGTAAGTAAACATGTTTTTAATTTTTTTTCTGCGCATAGTAATCAAGAAACCTGTTACGAAAAACAGAAATTATGTAAATTTTCTTCCATAGCTTTGCTGATTTCAGTTCTTCCTATTTCTTGAAAATTTCTCCAAAGGCACAATAGGCTTGCTTGACTCAATAAATAATGGGCTTATATTCTATATAATCAGCCATTATTAAAGTCTAAAACATATCATATACTAAGATCAGTTAATTTTCCATCTATTTATCAATTTATTGACATGAACAGTGATAAAGTTGCATCTGTAGAGTACCCTTTGAGTTTCTTTTGTAAATTTCGAGTAGTTAAAAGGGCATATAGTCCAAGGTGTTAAAGAAGGTTCACAATCTTAAGCCTTGAACAACTGATATTATCTCAAATCTCTATCCCTCTGCTGTATTCTGCTCAGTGTCTTTCCACAGAAGCCAAATTGAAATAATTTACAAAAAACTACATCAGATACAAAAATACATGATATTCACCAATATGCAAAAGAAATTGAAGACAGTTAATTAATGCGGCAAGCCTGCAAAACTTACCAGCAGCCTCTGTTGCTTATACTTTAGATATGTTACATGCAAAAGAAATTCAACAAATTTCTTGAGAAGACACGAGCAGCTCTAGATGCAATTGGTTTTAAGTAGTGAAAGATTGATCACCTGCATAAGCAAAGAAAAAGTCAACTTAATCAGCACCTAGATGCTCAGTTTCGACCAACTTAATTTTCGAACATATCAGTGTAGACTTCCAAAATTTAGTTTGTTAGGCAGTTATTCAGTTGATCTCCCAATCAGTTATCATATCTTGTATATACACTGTATAATTGTATTCTAACTTCATCTTTTTATCAAGAGAATCAATTCTCCTTCTCTCTCTTTGTTCATCTTCTAATGTGGCATTCTTGCACCCGAGGGGAATCGGACCACTTCTTCATTACAAGTATATGATGCTTTTCTTGAAGGGTCTTCATGAATATTTCTCACAAATCGTGGGACTTATCCTTCTTAGGATCTATTCTCCAATTATCGAGGTGTTTTACCTAGTAATGCAACATGAGAAGCAATGTGCCATTGGCTTCACTGTCTCAGTATCTGATGCTCCACTTGCTTTTTCTACTCAAGCTGCTTCTAAAATGTCCACTGATGCTAAGCCAAAACATGGCTTTAATCTGGTTTTTGATTCCAATGCTGATCGAACAGTTTAACTTATTGTCAATCAATTCTCTTTCAGCTTTATCATTTTCTGCAGTTGCTTTATACTGATAATTGAAGGGTCAAACATGCTTTGTTGCCTATAAATAAAGGTAATGTTTGTCCTTAAATATATATATATATATATATATATATATATATATATATATATATATATATATTTCTTATTAGCATAAATGAGAAAGATTAATTTTTTCTTGTTCCCTTATTAAACATAATATTTTTAAGGACTAAAAATGAACATTGAAATATTTTTAGGGACTAAACACTTATTCCATGATTCGAAATTTTAATTTCAGCAAACTAAGCTTAGTTCATTGAGGTTTGATGAAATTAACCAATCTCCCTCTAGCTTTCTTAGTTACTTGCCCCTTCTATGTGATTATGTATGCATCACCTACATGTGCAACTATAGAAAAGTTATAAAGGTGTTATTCAATTTTCAAAAACTAAAAGGGATACATTATTACAGAAAAGAGATAACTGACACTGAAAAAACACAACGACAAATTTGTGATTATTTATAAGTTTTCTACGTTGATTCTCTAATAATCGACATAGAATGTTACTTTAAGTTAGTTCTACTTTTTTATGTGAGTTTAAGTTTGAGTTGATATAGAAAGTAACATTCTACATGGTTAATTAGAAAATTTACGTTGAAATGTGTTTAAAACAATTAGTTCTCACACAAAGTACTCTATATGGGAATGGTTGATAGGTTGATTGTCCATAGTTATGAATGCGAAAAAAATGGATAGGTAAATGATAATTTGGGTAGATTTGAGTGTCAAGTTCTCTCTCAAACCTAAGTTTTTGGCCTACGTCACTTCTGTGGCTCTCCTCTAATACCCTTACATTCTCCATGCAAATTCATGCACTTGTTGCACCATTAGTGCCAACTAGATATATAGTTAGATAATGGCATTGAAATATTGTGTTTCATAGTCATGAATTACTATGAATAGGAAAATCAAAAGAGAATTCCTACCTCCATGGCCAATTTGATCTCATAGAGAAGCTAGTGTTGAAGGCACGTGGAAGGTAAAATTAGTTGAGTTGAAAGAGTAATGTTTTGTTGACACCAATACGTGGCGTTATTTTCATTTGATAATGTTTATGTGACAAAAATATAATATTTTAACCCATAGCGATTTGAAACTTCAAATTCAAAAACCCAAAAACATTTGTGCCTTCACTCTCTTTACATCCTTTCGTCTCCCTCCTCTCTCTTTGCATCCTTTCGTCTCCCTCCTCGCAGAAACTCTTTTTGCGTCCTCTTGTCTCCCTCATCTTGTCTCGCTCCTCTCACCGCAATCTTTGTTCTCCATATGCTGTATTGGTTTAGGGATCGTCGTCATTGGCACGTTGGTTTAAGGATTGCAGTTTAGTGGTGCTGTTACTGTGAAGATGTGGTGGGTTTAGGGTCAAGGTTTGTCTTTTATTGTTGGTTTCATAATTTTGTTCTTCGTTGTTGATGGAAAAGCAAAAGGTTCATTTTAGACGTTTGATTTCCATTTTTGGGGTTTGGGGTTTGGGGTGGTTGAAGTAAAGGTTTGTCTTTTATGTTATTTTTTATGGAAAAGAAAGTTTTCATTGTTGGTTTTACAGTTTTGTTCTTGGTTGTTGATGGAAAAGTAAAGGTTTGTTTTATGGCGTTTGATTTTTCGTTTGGGGTTTGGGGTTTGTGGTGGTTGAAGAAAAGGTTCGTCTTTTATGGTGTTTTTGGTGAAAAGGGAAGACATTTTTTATGATTTGTGATGTTTGAATGTTTTTGATTCTTCTGTGTGTGGTGTTGTGTGTTGATCTGACATAGTCGACAAAGGTTCAACTAAGGTGTCCCCTGATTAAAGAATGGGTAACCAGAGGTGTTTCGTAAAATAATATTAGTGGTTGTGTCACTACTAACATCGCTAGGGAAAAATGTCACAAACACACAAGAATCATCAATTACAGGACATGATACTAGTTCTGATCTTACAACATCAAGGGTTACCCATGTTTTGTCGAGGGGACACCTCACCACAACTTTTGGCGACTAAATTCAGAAGTGTTGATGAGGATCATTTAGGCATATTAAGTTCTTACCTTCTTCAATTACAACCATAAAAAACATGAATGAGTTTATGATGTATCAAAATATGTTAAATTGATACACATGTGTCCATAAATACCATCTATAAACTTGCAATACATCAGGGGTTACCCATGTTTTGACGAAGGGACATCTCAGTTAAAATTTTGGCCAATAAACGCAAGATCGTACAGATTGTCGAACAAAATGATAAAAACGTGTGATCGCAATCTTTTCCTATTTCAAGCTGTTAACCTTTTTGAGTAAATGTATCTGTACAAACCTACTTTTATTAAAATTTAATATCATTAAATTATGACTTTGGTCACCCTAACACCACCCAATTCATCCAATTAAAATTAATACAATTTACTACTCATTATTAAAATTAATGCAATTCACTGTCATTATTAAAATTAATGTAATTTACTACTCATTATGAAAGGTCTCTTTTGCTCTCCACTAGTCTCTTATGTTGTTCTGTTTACTCCTCCTTCTTAATTGGGTTTGATTTCAATCAATTAAAATAAACTAAATTAATTAATTAAGACTAATGAAGAGTTTTTACTCTTTCTTTCTTGGGTTTCATTTCAAATTCAATTAAAATAAAATAAATTACTTTAATTAAAGCAATTTTAACAATTTCTTCCTCTTCTTGACCAAATAATAATGATTAATCATGTATTCATTGACCAAATTATGTTCAATTGTCACCTGTGTGCATCAAAACTGGTTTTCACCTAACAAAACTTCAGGAGTTATCCCTTCTATAATGAGGGGATACCTTAGTTCAAGTTTTGGGCACTAAAGTCATATGTTGCAACATTCCACACATAATCTAATAACAAGTACCAAAATATGTACATGTGAGAATAAATTTGTTCCATTACATAAATCCATGACATTTAGACCAATTTCATGCCGCCACAATAAGTTTATCCAAATTTGTTCCATTACGTAAAAACAAAAATCAAATTTTACAATTTTTTAAATCTCTTGTAGCAACTCTTGCAGACCTTCTTCTTTTCTTAGGATATTCAGCCTAAGGAGTTCTTAATTTATGAGATATAATATGCTTCCTCGCTACATGCTTAATTCTTCCAACTGAACGACTATTGGGATTTGGAATAGATGGGGATGTTGCTGGGATTGCTGTTGGGATTGTCGTTAGGGATGTTGTTGGGTCACCACTACTACAAAACACCATAGGTTAGTCGTCAAAACAAAAACAAAGGTGTCCCCTCATTACATAAGGGGTAACCAAAATTGTTTTGTAAAATAATTAAGTCATTGTCACCTTACAAAACACCAGAGGTTACCCCTTCTGTAATGAGGGGACATCTTAGTTCAAGTTTTGGCAACACATGTCAGATATGTTCATGTGTTTCCAAACCCTATCAATCCACAACCCACTAATCAAATACACCTTATCCAACTTTTGAGTTCTTTCCCCAAAAAAGTATGCTTCCTAAACTTTCAAACCTCCAAACCCTATCAATCCATAGTCCAGTACTAAAAAATGACTATTTGTGTAACAATATTGAGTTGTTTTCACAAATAAAACGTTTTCGCTTTCACCAATGTTGACCTAAACCCTAAAGATCAAAACTTTACACAACGAAATAACACAAAAACACAGTAACAACTTACAAAAATGATTCATAGGAGATGTTTTTAACAATGCCTATCTAATCCATAAAAATCAAAACTTTGCACAATGACAAACCTCAATGTACAAAAACACAATAACTACTTACAAAAATGATTTACAGAAGTACCCAAACGTTGTCGTAGAAGCAGAACCTCAACCTCTCGTTGCTAAACAAGCAACCGTAGCTCTCGATTCGCAGTAGAACGCACAAGCTCTCACTTTTTCTTTTTCACTCAGATCTGATTTTAAAAGTTTCATGACATATTCTCTAAACAAAACCAATTTCAAGATGAAGAGAGAAAACAAAATTACCCTTCTTTATTAGGTTTCCCTCAATTGACGAAAATGTCCTTGCCACATATACTGATTGGACAAAAATACCCCGATGTCAAATACGGGTTAAAAAGTATTGGTGTCAACGTATCATTACTCAAGTTGAAAACATAAGTGTGGGCTATCTTTTTAAAATTAGACAAACCTTTTAGACTATTAAAAATAAAATATAATATAAATTACTAACATTCTTTTATTTATAAATATATGTTTGATATTATTACTTAACATCGTGTTCGAACTATATAAATAGAACTTATTTGAAAACGGGTCTAATGTAAATGTGCAATTAAACTTAATTTTGTTGGGTCAATCCTTAATATATCATTGGCACATGAATATGGATCTAACTTGATTTTCTACATGGATTAAACATAACATAAGTTCAATCCTACCATAATGTGGCTATCCAATTCATATTCGCCCTCCACGTAAATATTTGTACTTGTACCAATGTTGAGATTGAAAACTAATTTCAATATAAAAAATTTTCTATATAGTGTGAATGTCCAATTTTTCAACACCTTTTACTCTATATTTATATTTGTTTTTTTTTTTTTTAAAAGTGACTTTAACAAATTTTCGTTTGAAATCTAGTATTTAATTGATAGTGTTTAACTTATTTATAGTGCTATATTTAGAATTGTAGTTGTTTTATATGAGTGAATCATAGTTTTATATTTGAGATTTAATAAAGTTATTAATGTTTTATTAATTGTTATGTTAAATCTTGATTGGAAATTTTAGAAAAATTCATCCTTATTTACTTAATTAATATGTGTACATCAAGTCTCGTCTTCAATTTTCTTTAAAGTTTAGTATACGTGCATTTCATATTTTTTTTTTTTTTTGTGCAAACTTGATTGTGGATTTACTTGACCACTTTCACGTTGCTAAAATTTTGTCAAAGGAATGAGACTTTTTGAATATATATAAATTGAGAACAAAAATATTTCTTTTTGAATGAGAAAAAGTGGCATCTTTTAAACAAAAGTGAGAAGTAGATTATACATAAGTCACTTTTTACTGAAGTGTTTGGAAAATGGTCAAAGTTGTAAAAATTCAAGTCTTGTGTCTAGAGATAAAGAATTCAAACCACTTTTAGAATTCGTTCAACAAAATTGAAATAATAATAATGGAAGATTTTATTTATTGTCCTTTCTTTAATTGTGAGAATGGGTGAGATGAATAATAGACATAACACAAGACCATCTTATTTGTGATGAGTTCTTGAAAATTTATATCTCACGGATATAACATGGTGACGTGGTCATTATTCCATAAGTATCCCACACGAGAATATGAACTTGGAATATTGAATAAATACATACTTTGTGATGTGGGCCAAGCGAGTTTTCACCAAGCATATAGTCTTATTATAATATATTAAAAAGCAATTTAGAGATACCTTTTGTATTATGGGTACACATGTTTCACATGAATGTTACATGTTTTAAGACTCGTGAATTTGAAGGCAAAATATGGGTGGAGTGGGAAAATTTTCATTGAATTACTAGAACTTTTGATGGACAAGGTAATAGACAAAAACATATCATCAGACTATATGTATAACATTATAATTTTAAATAACTCTATCTTTACTTAAAATATAAGTGTTACAAATTCTTATGCTTAAATTCATTAGAACTTTTATCTTTTATCAGACAAATTTTGAACATCAAAAAATAAATCAATTTATTATTTTGAAATAAATAATAATAATAAAATAATAAATTAAAAAAGGGACAAGAATAAAGTATCATGGCTCGGCTGGCACTTCAATCAAAAAGAGAGAGAAAATATGTTTATAAATATCCTATCCCACCACTTTCTCCTTTAAAATTTTCTTCTCTTTCCCTCTCTCTGTCATTTCTCTCTACCACATCTCTTTACCCTCTGTCTCTCTCTCTACCATTCCTTTGTACCATATCTTCTGATAAGGAACTTGTTTTTGCAAGAAAAGTTTACCGTAAGAGTAGAAGGAAAAAAATCTAAATTCCACAAAAATTCTGGTGGAATCATCAAATTTAGAGATAAAATTTTCATACCAACAAAAAAAGATATGAGAAAACTAATATTGGAAGAAATTCTTAAGAGTAGTTTAGGTATTAGGTACCACGTCGATCTATAGAGACTTGAAGAAAATTTTTTGGTAGTCTAGGAGGAAGAAGGTAGTGGAGGACTTTTTTGCATGTTGTTTAGTGTGTCTGAAAGGAAAAGTAGAACATAGAAAATCTTATGAAGAACTACAGTCGTTCATTGTTCTAAAATGGAAATGGGAAAGCATATTCATTGATTTTGTGAACTTCTACCATGGAGGTTGAATTTGTGGCACTTTTGAAGTCATAGTTCATGCATTATGGTTGCGAAAATTTATCTCAGGGCTTAAATTGTAGACAAAATAACTAGACCGCTGAGAATTTATTGTAATAATTTGGTAACTATTTTCTTGTCTAAAAATGACAAGTATTCCAAAGGTGCAAAACACATGGATTTGAAGTACTTGTCAATTAAGAATTAAGTGAAAAAACAAAGAGTTTCGATTGAGCACATTGGTATTAATCAAATGATAGTGGATCCACTAACTAAAGGGTTGTCACTTAAAATACTTGTTGTCATGTGAGAGACATGAGAATAATTGATAAGTCCTGGTTAGCATGATTAGTATGATGTATATAAATATTTTGCTTGTATTATTTGATACTTGTGAATTTAATTAAAGTTATGTTTTTGTTTATTTATGCTTATTATCTACATTATGTTAGGTATATATATTGTTTTGGTGTGATAACATATATGTATTTAGTTTAAAGATTATAGTATATTTTGATTGATGTTTTAAGAATTGAATTGAATTGTGATACATGGAAGAAATATGTTGCTTATTGACATGAATCGACATGATTTGAATGATTTAATTCTAATTAAAGATGATGACTCGATCATTTCAATGAAAAATACACTCTTATAGATGTTGAATTTTTAAGTCATAACATGGACCAAGTGAGAGATTGTAAGAATATTTAAATTAAATATTATAGATTGTGGTCCATATAACTGATAGGATTGACTCTAATAAAAGAAGAGTCAATGTGATAGTTGGTACTCTTAAAAGGCTAATAAAGTCGGTGGAAATTTTATTTTTATAATATAAATTTTCTCACCTTTCCCTTTAAAATATATAAAATAAATATACAGTTTGAAACGTACTTTACGAGTTTTTTTTATGTGTGTATGTTAACTTTCTGACCATCAAAAGAAGAGAAAAGAAAACAAGAAAGAGAGGAGAAAAGCAAAATCAGAAGACCAAAAAGAATCATTAAGTTATTAAAGAACATGAAATCGTGGTGCGCTTTCTTATATGTTTGTGTAAGAATCATAGATTATAAGATTCCATGAAATTTTCATAAATGAAAAAAGAACTTACAGAAACCAACCACAAACAAATTGAGGTCACGAGGATTGTATACAACCACTAGTAAACAAAACAACTTAGATCCTTACCTTATGAATCCTTTTTCCTCTCTTTTACTCCCTTTTTTATTGGTTGTGCATGTGAGCAAAATGAAGCTGAAACTAAACGAAGGCTAAGGAAGAAGAGAGATGGAGAAAATGGCGTGCTATCCGTGTAGCTTGGAGAAGGAATGGGTGGAGACCTCATGTAGACGATGAGCCAAAATGAATACGTGACCCGGGAAACCGTGGGAAGTGTGAAAAAGTGAGTGGCATGAAAAAGAGAATGACAGAGTGGCGTAATGAGAGGTGCAAAGAGGAAACGTAGGGGGTGTAAAAGGAAAACATGGCTTGAGGGTGCAAAGAACATGTGGGGTGGCGTGAATAATGAGAGGGTGTGTAAAGAGTAAATGTGGCGTGTTGGCCGAAGCGAGAATGTATGAAAGGAGTAAGCGTGGGTGGCGTGAAGAAATAAAATGGATGTAAATCGTAAAAAGGCTATAATTTCTTTTTTATTACTATGTTTTTAAAACCTAAAGCATTTTTATATATTTTGAAAATGAGAAGCAATAAATCTCTAAATTGATTAAATTGATTTTTTATTAAAAAAAAGTACCATTTTTCAGTTTTGTAATATTTAAGAAAAAAGATTTGAATTTTTCTTAATTACTTTTTTCATTTTTTAAAATTAATGGAATATACATTTTTTATCTTATTTAAAAATAAATTTCATTTATTCAAACAAATGTTGACACCTTAAACCATGAGCTTCTAATCAATAACATGTTTCTCAAATATTTCTCCTATAAGTCCTTTTTAATATAACAAAAAGGGAGAGAGATATTTGAGAAAGTTTTTTAAGTTGCAGTTTTATTTTATAGTTTCAATAAGTTTGATGTTACAGTTTTAATTCACTGGTTTGGTTAAAGTGGATTATATGATTTCAAGACATTTACTTCTCAAATAATCTTAATTGCAAAGTGGAATTTGTCTATTCATATAATAAATCAATATGCTTAATATTTAAAAAAAAGTATATATAAAAATGTTAATGCATTGTAATGAAATTAATAATAAATATTTATTATATTTTTAATATGTCAGCATGTTTTAGTTTAACAAAAATTTTCAATGGCCTAGACTCTCCCTTTTAAACAGAATGTTTTAATAAAAGCAGACATTTAAAGAAAAAAAAAAAAAAGAAAGAAACTGATGTCATATAGGTTAGCCAATGTGGTTTTGTCAAGCACCTTGATCTATTCTTAAATCTAGTTGATAATTGAAATAATAAAAGCTAGTTACAGAAGTCATTTTATAGATTGTTTCAAGTTTGATAGACATAGAGCGTCATTACTTATTTTAAACTATATATACAAATAGCAAATTAATATATTTTATTTCAATAATCTCAAATCCTATTTTATCTTCCTCATGTTTGGGCACAACATGATCATATTATAGGGAAGAAAGAAAAACAAATGCCATGCTGACTAATGGATACTTTCCAACTCAGCCCAGATGTTCAAATATTTGCAATTGCTTTCTGCACCCCATTAATTACTTCTGCACCCTATTAATGAGAAGAAAGATATAAGTGTTCCTCTGATTTAATATTAGAAGTGGTTTTGTTACTCAGTGTAATCAGAATTAGTGGTCACTTTCCCCGTCTTATTTGGTACTATCTTATTGAAAGTTGTGAAATTAAATTTATGTTTGATTTTCGATTGATTTGGATTGAGATTTGATTAAGAAGTTTTATCTTATTGAATAGGGGCTGTTTGATGTTATTGGACAGTTCTACACCACGCAGCGGTGTAGAGTGGTCCGCGGGCAGAATATTTAGGATTCCGGAACACTTCCAGAATAACCATTCCACAACAGAAAATGAACTTCCAGAATCTTTTTCGAAATGTAGCAATTTCCCGAAAATTTTTTCCGAAATGGAAAATTAGACTTCCAAAATATACGTTCCTGGGCACAACACACGCCACTTCCAAAATATAAATCTAACCTTCCAAAAATCCTCTGGCAGGTGGATGCAGGAAGCAATTGCCGCAAATACTGGGAAAGCCGCATCCATTAAAAGTGTGGACTTTAGACCCATATAAATTTCTGAAATAAGAAGTTTTACCATAGCTAATTAATGCAGAATTATTATATTCTTATTCATACATAAACATTTAAAAGATATTTTAATTTTTAAAATATCCCTTGTAGGAGAAAACATTTATTGTTCTATCGCATTTCTACGCCAAGTACTCCAAGGAGGACCAAAAAGATGAGTGAGGAGAAACTCGAATAGGCAACATAATAGAAACGTTTTCGTTTCATTATTATTAATAGAAGTACTCAGTTCAAACTCATTACTAGGCAATAGTATACACATACGAACACAACACATAACAAATCCGGTTGCAGCATAAAAGTAACGTTAATAAATATGTAGGGGAAAAAAAGAACAAAGATATTTTCCACTTGTTGGATTTTGGGGGCGCTTTTACAGTCCTAGAGGGGCACTTGCTTGCTGCGATCTCATCCTGCTCTTTCTCAAACGTTCAGCGATGATGAAAGCAAGCTCAAGAGATTGTGAAGCATTGAGCCTTGGGTCACAGTGTGTGTGGTAACGTGAGCTCAAGTCATCAAATGTCACTGTTCTTGATCCACCAATGCACTCAGTCACATTTTGACCCGTCATCTCTAGATGAACACCTCCTGGGTGGCTTCCTTCTTGCTCGTGCACATCGAAGAATGCTCTCACTTCAGCCTGACCAATAATTCAGAGAAAAAGAAAGTCAGTGGTCTCGTCAACAATGATCAATTTTCTCAATGCTTTATTATCTCACTAAACTTTATTGCTTTTGAAAAATCGCTAACGTTGATTAGCGGTAGTGACATGGGACTACATGTTTCTTTCTACTACTACTTGACAACAATAAAAACATTAACACCCACATGGACCCCAAGGTCCACTCCCACCCAATGATATAGAAATATAACCAATTCCACAATGATATTTCGAACTGAAAATGACCTCAATAGTAGTACACTGTTTCACCAACTTTTACAAGTAGCCCTTTTTTCGACCTACTACTTCTGCTTCTATTTGTTATAGACCTCAGGTTTGGTAGCCCACCATACACGACCTCACTTCAGATGCCAGTATATTCCGTTCACATCCTTCATTTTTTCAGATTTTTTTCAGGTCATATTATCAATCACATTACATTTTTGCAGTTCTATCTTCTTTCTCTTACTAGCATGAGATGTTAGTGTGCATCATTTTCTAAAAACATACATCTTTTCAATATTTTTCCTTCTTTCAAACAGAAGTTTTGAGAGGTTTTGTTTTATCCAGATTATGATTAGCACGGGGTGAAACAAACGACTTTATTTTCCTCCGAGGAAGAGGACAACAAGTTCAACTTCATTTTAATCCTAACATATACGCATATTTGAAGCTACTCGATGGCCACCTATAACCAATTAAAAATTAGAAAGAGAAGCGAGAGTATACCCTGATGGAATCGAAGGGGCGAGTTTTAAGACCACATGGAGCCTTAATGGTGTTTCCATGCATAGGATCACTGACCCAAGTGACAATTTGCCCTGCCCTGCGCACTGCCCTGATGAGATGTGGAAGCTTCACCCTCATATTTTCAGCTCCCATCCTAGTGATCACAGTTATTCTCCCTGGTTTGTTTTGGGGATTCAAGATCTCAATGAGTTTAACAAGCTCATTTGGATCCATCTTATCACTTACCTGCCAATACATAATAAACATAAAGCTTCAATAAAACCACTTAAATCCTACAAAAGCAAATCAAAGAAACACTAGACATAAGAATGAAACTGCATTTGGAATAAGAACTAGATTGATTATTTCCGAACCTTGATTCCCAAGGGGTTAGCAACTCCTCTTAGAAACTCAACATGCGCACCATCGAGCTGCCTGGTTCGTTCTCCAACCCAAAGCATATGGGCTGAGCAATCATAGTAGAGACCAGAAGTTGAATCCAACCTAGTGAGGGATTGTTCATATGGCAACAATAAGCACTCATGAGATGTCCAGAATTCGGTTGTTGTCATGATTGGATGGTCCACTGTGAGCCCAGCAGCAGCCATGAATCCAAGGGCCTCATCAACTCGGTTAGCAAGCTCACGGTACCTGCCATACCAAGAACAAATATATTCTACATCAAGCCACAATACCATTATAAGCAACATAGTAGACTTTGTAAAAGAAATTGTAAACAAGTACATTCCTCTTATATAAACTGTTACTTGGAAGTAGTAAAAGAACAATATTGTTTCACCGTACGCCATTTTCATTACAGCATTCTTATCTTCTGGTTTAGATGATAAAACAAAAGTGCACACACCAAACACACTATTAAACATTTCTTTTTCTAAACTACGAAAGTGTAAAAAAAGTATAATAATCACGAGTGCTGAAATAAAATGGGACTGAAAGATATCAGGGACGGTCGGTCCTTTGGTGAAAACTTACCCATTTTCAACAAAAATGGAATGCTATGGTCTATTTATCTGAGTTAAATACTACAAAATTTGGAAATCCATACACTCCCACTTCTTTAATGCACCGTCCAATTTAGCTGGTATTATGCATCACATCAACTACGCTACACAAATATGCATGCATATAAATTTTGGAAAAATTTCACTTTGCCCTCGGTTAGATAATTCCACTATGGTATTTATCACTTAGATAATTAGGAAATCACACACCCTCGGTTCTTTAATGCATCATTAATTGTAGCTCCATACATGCACATTCACACCAACTACAAAAATATGGATACAATCTAATAATTTAGGAAAAAATATTTACTTTTTACTTTACTTTTGCTTTATACCCTCTTATAATTCTTGTAAAATGTCAAATCACCTAGCAAAAGCAGGCTGTCTTTTTAATAGGTATGTCTGGAGGGAAGTATGAAAGAAAAGTAATTAACATTAATCGAGTTCTGTCTTCGTGGAGACAACTTCAAACAAGATTAGTAAATAATTTCAGATATCACATCTCACCAACACGGCTAAATTGGGTTGCCAATAAAAAATCTCAAAAGTCAATCCCTTACGTCAAATAGGTGAAATAAACTAGTTAAACTGTCATCATCAGATACCACTGTTTAAGAGAAACTGGTGTAACTCGTGCCGATTTTACATAAAACTTTAGCATAACTGCGACACGGACGAGTTGGCTTTTTGAGAAAGAAACAAAACAACCAAATACCCTCCCCCGCACATGCATCCCCACTTATCACAATATCAAACAACGGTTTACCTTATCTCCTACGATACAAAAAAAATTAAAAACAAGCATTTGCTTTTTGTTTCTCAATAATCAAACCCCAATTTTACAAAAGAACCAGAGTGAAAATTTTGCATGATCAATCAAACAAAAATATCTATCATTAAAGTAAATAATCATCCCATATACCATGTACCCTTTATAACCTAAACAACCAAAAAAAGAAAGAAGCAAAATTTAGATTTTTTTTTTCCTTTACTGATTACAAACCAACCTAGATTTCATGTAAATCAGGGAACCCTATAACAGGCGAAAACGACTATTTCAAAGGATTGTTCCAGTTCCAAGCAAAAGTAAAAATTGCAAATCGTAAATAAATAAATAAATAAATAGATACCTATCTCCCTGTTCACTCTGCTCGGTGAAGTCCAAATTCCATTGAGTAACCCTCTGCATAGCGGCATAACCTCCAGTGGCGAAAGCTCTGAGAAGATTAAGCGTAGCTGCAGCTTGACAATAAGCCCTGATCATCCTCTGCGGATCCGGAATCCTAGACTTCTCATCAAAGGTGTCTCCGTTAATATTATCCCCTCTGTAACTCGGAAGCTTAACACCGTTTTTCTCCTCAAACGGATCAGATCTCGGCTTCGCAAACTGCCCAGCCATTCTCCCCACCTAAACAAACAACAACAACGCCATTGAAATTCACACTCCCACCGTCAATTCAATTCACAACAGAATGTGACAACAACTATTGCTAAGAAATTGACCCCTGAAACAAGATTGCATTGGTTCGGGTTTTACCTTGATGACGGGCATTTGGCCGCCGAACATCATGACGACGCTCATCTGGAGGAGGATTCGGAAGGTGTCACGGATGTTGTTGGCATTGAACTCCTTGAAACTTTCGGCGCAGTCACCGCCTTGAAGTAGGAAGGCATTTCCGAGAGCAGCTTCGCCCAGGCGCTCCTCCAGCGTGCGGGCCTCGCCGGCGAAGACGATAGGCGGAAACGCCTCGAGCGTGTGGAGAACAGACTCCAGATCCTCCTTGTTCGGGTACTCGGGCAGCTGCAGTGCCTTCTTCGCCTTCCAGCTGTCCACGGCCCATTTCCCGGCCCGGGCCGGGGCCGGGGGAGGCGCGGACTGGGGCTTGGGCTTGTCAGAGACCACGGGGTTTTTGGCAGGCTCGGCCGCGTGGACGGCAAAGATGGAAGGAGTTGGGCCGGACTTGGGCTTGAGGGCAGGCCTGATGTTGGTTGAGGGAAGAAGAGGGTTGGATTGAGAGATGAGAGATTTGGTGGGAATGAGAGAGTTGGAGGCTGAGGAGATTGCCATTGTTAGTGTGTTGAGAGAGAGAGAGAGAGAGAGAGAAAGAGAATGGTAATGATGTTGCACTAATGGTGTTTGGTTTTTTGCGTGTGAAGAGTCTCACACAGGTTTGGTGGGTGGTGAAGAGGGTGAGGGGAGTTTGGTGAGGGTTTTATAAGGAGACGGCTGAGGGGGGTTGTTGCGGTGTGTTTGTGTGTCTGGTAGAGACGGAATGGTGGTAGTTGGGAGAAGGGTGGTTTCGTAATTTCGAGATGGTTGGGTGTGCTAGTTGGCAATGAGGTCAAAATTTTTGAGGGTTTTGGTGTTTTTGTTTTCTTCACCTACTAATCGCCCCTTATTTGGGCGTAGGTGAGTTGGCGGCGTTGCGTGGAGGAGAGTGAACGATTCAGCTAACATTTTTTTAAACCTTTTTTTCTCACAAAATAAATATACTTTTTTTTATTTTCATTTAGTTTATTTTGTAAACAAAAATAAATAAATAAAGAACTGGGTTAGTTGTAGGAAGGTTGCAATAACGCACACTACTTGTTTGAAAGTCCGAGTGATGGATTCAGTTGTGAGGGGCGGCTTACTTTGGTTTACTTTAATGTTCTACTCAAATAAATGGACAATTTTTTTTTTGAAAAAATATTTTAAATTTATTACAAATAACTTTTAGATCATAAAAGAATTGTTGCGTTTAAAACGTGTAATTGAAAAGCTGAAAGGTCACCACACTCCAGACAAACCAAGTTTTAATGTTTTTCAGTTTTTAAACATTAAGAAAAGTTATATTATTAACAATATTTATGTATATTGTTTTCAAAATTAAAATTGTGCAAATCATTAATTACATTTTTATTTGGAAATATTTAAGCGCCCCCAAAACTTAGTTAGTATTTCAATCCGTGCATATAGCATGTGTCAAATTCAATATATCAATTTTATAATAATTTGTCGTGACAAGTGAAACAAATGTCGTATCACATAAATAAAGTCAATATCTATATACTGGCTTTAATAAATTTAGATCATTTTGTTTTTTTTTTTAAAACATTAACTATATCTAAATATATTAGCCTTCAAAATCATAAATTGAAATAATAAAAATTCTCTTCGATCAACTTTAGAATTTTTCTTTTTCAATGAAAACAACTTCAGAATTTTTTTCTTCAGTGAGAGTGCTTTCAGGATTTTTTTTTTTTCTTAACCTCTTCTTTTAATCTACCAATTTTCGTCTTTATATTTTAAAATAGACTTTAATTTTCTTAAATAATTTTTAAAAGATTGGGAAATGATTTTATATCTCAATATGAATTGTTTATCATAAATCTAAATATAAATTATGTAAATATTCATTTATTACAAACTTTAATTATGATGAGTTATTTATTCAAAAGTATTTATTTATTTTAAATTTTAATTTTAATTAAATTTATCCAAAAGCTTGAGGATGTAAAGAAGATTCATATTCTAAATTAAATCTTTTAAAACCCTCCAATTGAGTATATTTAATAACAAAAATGATACTAATGATTTCATCACAAAAAATACATGTTGAATATTTAAAAAAACAAAAAAACTATTTACATATTTTCCACATCCCCTCTAGAAAAATACCTTCATATTTTACAAAAAAAAAAAGCTAAAAACATCTCTTACAACTTCATCAGACATTTCTAATTCTATTATTAATACAAAACTATTTCACAATAAAAAAAATTTAAAATTTGATTAGTGATATGTTTTCTAAAAATGTTATCCGATGTGGATATAATTTTTAATAACATGTCAAACAATATCAATATTAATAACTTGCTAAAATGAGATAATATTCTTCATTTTCTATATCATTTATAAAAAAATAATGACCATCAAAACCTAAAAAAATACGTTTAATATCTCACAACAAACATAAATTAAAATATTATGCATATTAATAACATAAAACATAATTTATAAAGAAAATTATGCATATTAATAATGCACGTTTAATATATCCACATCTAACTGAATAAAAAAAGATTTACGTATTTATTAATAAGAGGAAGAATAGATAATACAAAAATTGAAAATTTTGGTTCGGTAACCATATACGTACAATGAAAACTTTCTACATCTAATGTCTTAAAAGCTCCTTCTTTTTCTCCTAACCTAAGTTGAAACCCAAATGCACAAACACTTTCAATGTGAACACAATTCTCTTATATACCAACTTATTAAAGTCATGGCAAACTTTCCTCGCTAAACCTTTTTTTCACATTGATAATTAAGAAAAATAAATAAGAAATTTGAGTGTAATATGGACATTTCATACTAAGTATAAAAAAAAGAAATATCACATCCAACCTCAGAAAATTCCAGTGAGCCTAACTAACAGTCAACCTAGAATTCTCACGTTTCAACTTAAAAAAAATTGCATGGTCTTTTAGAATACTAACAAGAATGACAAATTTAATCTTGAAACATAAAATTAGCTTTCATAGTGGATATTTGACTTTGCCTTTCAAATGAATTTCTTCAATTTTTCTTCTTTATTTACAAAAGAGAATATAAATTTACAATAATATGTTTAAGGGAATTTATTCCTAATCAAAGTTAAATTAAGATTATATTTAATTAAAACAAAATTCAAGAAAATTCTAAGATAAAAATATGTAAAGAAGTTATCATACAAGGCTTAATTTTAGTTTATAAATAAATTAATTTCACTTTTTTAATTTTTCATTCCAGAAGTCCTTACGACAAAGTTTCTCTAAGTATACTCAAACAAATTTGATTTCATTAAAAAAAAAAAAAAAAAAAAAAAAA
>Ga0209489_101364_pt1 | contig 50148 bp, 17 predicted proteins | sample SiratrowhiteBW_FD_187527 | JGI IMG/M metagenome (GOLD analysis project Ga0209489, IMG submission 187527) | Root nodule microbial communities of legume samples collected from California, USA - Siratro white BW (SPAdes) (version 2) | ecosystem: Host-associated > Plants > Roots > Nodule | place...
ATATATATAATATATATATATATATATATATATATATATATATATAATACTGCAAATAAAATTATAAAAATATATTACCCTAATATATATATATATATATATATATATATATATATATATTTGGGTTAAAAAACATGCTAATAATATATAAATATTTAAAGAAATAAAATATAAAAGTTTTTACGTTAGTCCGATTACTTTAATATTGTATATTTCTGAATAAAGTACCATTTTCAAAGTCACCATAAATCAAAACATCAAAAGAATAAGATAATTTAAATAATTATTAACTTTAAATATTAAATAATAAAAATTTACACACTCACACACACACACATATATATATATATTTCGTTAAATTTTAGAATTATATCTCATTACATATTTTTTTTCTCAATAAACTATTAAGGAATCACACTAATTATAACTCATCTCATGCTTTAACAAAATATCAAAACATCATTAAATCTTCTATAATATAATATAATATAATATATATATATATATATATATATATATATATATTAAATAAATTTAAAGGGTGACATTTAATTCATATTAAAATCTTCTAAAAACATAATAATAACAAAACCTTGTGTAAGAATATATGTTAATTATTTACCTTCTACAATTTTATTTATATGATTAGAGTATTTCTAAAATTGATATTTTTATTTTCATTAATATATTTAATATTTAATATCATAATCCATATAATAAGTCAAGTTAACATATAAAGTATATATTTTTTTCTCAATCAATTCAATCATCACATAAATCTTAATCTATAACTTATTCTATTGTAATCATATTTTATCATTAACATCATTGAAACAAATAATCTATAATAATATATAAATTTGTTAATAAAAAAATCCTTTAAACAAGAAAATATAAGCTTTAAAATAAATAAAAAAATCACTAGAGCAAGATATTCTTGCTTAAACAACTTTTTTTTTAATAAAAGAGGAAACTTTTAAGTTATGGAAATCACTATTTAAGTGGCATGGTTAATCATTTGAGCAATTGTCGTGATGTTTGAGTCTTATATTCTTGGAGAAAAGGAAATTGATATTTCTTCTCTCTCACTTGAGTAATAATTCAAATATTAGAGAGATTCAAGTTTTAGAGTAGAGATAGTTGATTCGGCCTCTTCCTCACATGAGCATGATTTTTTAAATATGACTTGAGCAAGACACTTTATTGTTGGATTGAACACTTACTCAATCAAAAATTACATTTGATAATTAGAGTGCAATTCTTTCTACTTAAGAGTATAATAGTCCAAATGACATGATTTGATTGTGACTTGGCTCACCTAACCTACACAATGAGACAATTGATGTCACTTGCAACATTTATCACTATCGTGTTCCATCAATACATTAAACGTCATTGTTTGAGCGCCACATGAGCGAACAACTCAATTCTTAAGTGATATAGGTTGAATATGGCTAAAGCTAGAGTATTCTTTAAACCTAGTCACTCTTGCCTAAATCCTAAACCCTAAACACTTTATTTACACAAATGGTGTATTCTAAATGATCACATGTTTCTTAAGTAGAAGAGGGTAATGTCGAATGATGAATACAAGATGAAAATACTCTTTTACGTAGCTAATGAACACAATAATGTTCTAAGGCTAGAGTATTACTAAAGATTAAAAAACATTAGGAGTTTTTCTTTAATATTGACATTGTCAACCTTTTTCTTTAAGAGATATTCAGTGTATAAATATTGAAAAAAGAGTCATTGTAAAACCTCTTTAGAGTCATTGTGAGGTCTTTCTTTATCTAGTATCTTACACCGTTCCAGCTTGGAAGCTCTTCATGCAACATTAAATGCATATATATTCTTTACACAACTTTCTAGTACAAAACATAACTTATCATGTGTCTAAGTTAGGTATTTTCTTTCCAAACTTGAGAAAAAGCATGAGATCAAGCAAGGTTAATTGTCTTCAAGAGATTTCTTATGTTGACACTTCAATATGATATCCACTTGTAAGAAAATAAGATATGAACATTCTATACAAGCATCTAATAAACATTTATAAGTATTCGACGTGTATCACAAAATGCTTAAGATTATGTATACTTATCATTTATCTAGGCAAAAGCTCATTAGACAAGTTATAACAACAAAATATTAGTATTTGTTTAGTTAGACAAAGCACTTAGGTCTGTCAATATCTAATGTTTATAAAATTGTATTTTATACTTTGTTGTTAAACACATAATCAAAATCAAATATAAAGTCGGTTGAATATTGATATAAATGATTCGATTTGATAGAAAAGTAGTGAATTTAAATAGAGAGTTTATTGGTATATGTAATGAATTTGATTAAAGTGACGAAGAGTGATAGGTTATTTTTAGTGTAGTGTACAATTTTTTCTTAGAATAAATTTTTTTTGTTATAAAAAATTAGTTGAGAAAATGAAAATAAATTATTTCTTAAAAATATTATTTATTAATTTTCAATAATACTTATAAAAAAATAAAAAAATCCAAATAAACAGAATTATTTTAAAAATTAAATATTGAACACAGGGTTGAATTAGTAATTAGATGCACTACTTATGCTTTAATCAAAATACATTAAAGTCATGCACTCAGGACTCCAATTTAAAAAAAAAAAAAAATTAAAGTTATGTGAATTTGTCATATATAGAGAAGTTGTGTTTACAAGAACAATTTATTAATAATAAAGTCTTGTCATGTAGTCACAAGTTACCTATATTGGTAATTGTAAACAAATTATTCATTTCAATAAATTCAAATACAAATTATATTATTTTTGTAAATTAAAGTATATATATTACACTTATTATTTATTCACTTAAAATAGATTTTACTTTATAGATTGTTTATATATTTAAAAATATAATCGATTATATGTAACATAAATCTTTATATTAACATTTGAATTTTAATTTCATAATAAACATATTTAAAGAACATAATGGTCAATTAGTCTCTTTTTTTTCTAGTAGAGGAGACCAACAATCCCCTCCCTTTCACTTTCCATCAACGGAAACCCATAAATCCAAATAAACAACCATTTGTGTCTTGTATGAAAACTAGATGGCCTAATCCAAACACATTGTAAAAGTTTAAACCATCAAACCATATAACCAAATTTAATCTCTCTTAGCTGGAACCACTTTACTATGCCAGGAAAAGCAATTTTAAAGGAAACAGAATTCCAACATTAAGTTAAAAGTCTCTAAATGACTTTCTTAGAGGTAAAACCCTAACATTTAATATATCATTCAGGAATTAAATCAACATAAACTCCAAAATTCTTAAGATCATCAAATATTTGAATTGTCCAACTCACATGTAAACTAAAGGGGCAAAATATAAGACTTTATGTACAAAACAACAAAAAGAAATAACTTATTTAAATTAAAATTACGTTCTAGTGGTCTTAATCTAAATTTTGGTGGAAGCAAAATAAGAAAAGAACTGCCCAGTATGTTATAAATTAAAAAAAAAAAAAAAGGTAGAGGATACAGTTATTTAATTTCAATATAAAAAACATGATCATACACAATTCATTGTACAAAAATCCATTTTTAAGTAAAGAAAAATTGAGGACTTCGCTTATATGATTCTATATTTAACTCATTAACTATAATGGTTTTGCTCAAGAGATCCTAGAATATTTGGAAGTTTTGTAAAGTGAATATTTGAATTTATAGAATGGTTTACAATATTTTAAAAAATTAGTTTCAATATATTTAAACTTTGATGTTCTTCAATAGATTTTTATCAAACAAGTTGCTGATTAAACTATTTATCCAAAAGTGTCATATTCACAAGTGGTTGCAGAATGCATCATCAGTTCATAACTCATGAAAAAGCTTGACATATTAAAACCAACCAGTCTATTTTACCTGTCACATTTCAAACATTTTTTTTCCTTTCTTTTTAGTACGTATTCCAATTAATTAGATACTAATTTGATACCTACCACTACCACACTACCATTGGTGGGTTATTCAAAACCAATTTCTGCAATGGCATTTGCATCCCTGTTAAATATTTTATTTACATTAATTATATCAACTTTTGATCCTCCAAATCTTATCATTTTCAAGTGCAACGTACTCTGACAGCCAAAATAAATAAGAATAAAAAAACATAAAATTAATCGTATCTTTAATCATGGGAGATAGATAGATCGATCTTCCCATCACCTTCAATATAATCTTTAATTTTACTTTTTCACTTATTTATTATTTTCAGTTTTGCCTTTTTACTTTTGTTACTGAACTCATATTCAAACATCCATGACATCCATGGGAAAGATGCGCAGAGATCAGTGGCAGACTGCCATCATTGATCGGAGAAAAATATGTTACTTTTGTTTGAGAAAAGAAGGTAAAAAGAGAGAGAAAAAGGTTGGTCTTTTTTCAATATATATATATATTTTTATCTTCGAAACCTAACAAATTGCATCTTGTATTTTGGACAAAGATTTGATGTTGAGAATTTTTTATTTTAAGGATTTAGATTTAGGATTATTTGAAATCAAATTTTGATAATTATGTTGAATCAAGTTAAACGTTATAGTTATTACAGTACAGTTTTTTATTTATTTAAGAATTTATCAGTTTAAATCTTATGATTTGATTATAATTTAATTTATCTGATTTTAGTCACGTGATAATTAATGTCATCATAACAAAATTTATTTTAAAAATAAATTTATTTAAATAAATATGTTTCAACATCATTTATTAAAATAGAAATTTTATTTGAAAATTCTGTTTTTGAGAAGACAAATTCAAAACGTTAGTATTATTAACATCGAATAACTAGCAAGGATTTGATTTTTGAGAAATCAAATTTTAGTCCCTTTATAATATTTTTTCTAACTTTTTTATGTTTTTCTATTAATTTTTGAAAAGAAATAGAAAATTTCATTGGATTTCGGTCCTTAGATTGAACTCTGGATGGATTTTTTAACGTTTGACTACAGTTAAAATTTACTTTTAACAATATTGTTTATAGTTGAAAATTCGCGTTCAATTGTACTGTTCACAATTGAAAAGTTAATTTTATCTAGATTGATCAAATTTTGAGTGAGTTTTTAAATATTTAGCGTTGAACCATATTGTTATAGTTGAGAATTTCAATATTCAATAACTAAAATTAATCATTTTTCTGATTATGATAACGATACTATTTTACGTTACAAATTCAATTTTTAATATAACAAGTCTATTATTCTAATAAATAACGTCGAGTGAATTTTTTAAATGAATTTATTGCCAGGAAAAAAATTTCTGATATATGTATATTCATTAGAAATGAAGAAGTAAGATGTTTTGACAAAACTCTTCTTTATCAATGGATCCTAATGAACTAATAATTGCAAATTACACTAAATAAAGCCAATTTGTGTGACACGACACACACATCAATGTCAAGATCAATGTCTTATTTTTTCAGAAGATTCCCTTGTCTTTTACGTTTTTTTTTTCTCTGTAACACGAGATAGTGAGGTTTAGAATTTGATATAAATTATTTGAAATTTTCACCACCACTAATCAACCTAGTGAGTTATGACTGTGATTATTTGCCTAATAAATGGGGTTTCGTGTCAATCGTTATTCAAGATCATGAACTGATTAGCCGTTTATAATATTTTTCAGAATTGTTATTATTAGAACATTCTTTTAATAGGAAAGTATTAATAAGAAGTTTAAATTTAAGATTAGATTCCCGAATATCTTCATCTTACTAATCCTCCATCATAAGTGTTTTTAACACAATTTTTTTCTTATTAATACGCCTTTCTTTTTTTACTTTTTTACTTTTTAAGTAACTTTTTACTCTAATACAATTTCTTTCCTAACATTAAGTGGATCTACATATATGGATATTTTTTTTTTTTTAAGTTATTTGAAGTTAAGATGTAGTTAAAATATAATTTTAATTTCTCACGTTTTAATCTTCTCCTTTGAATCCATTCATATTGGAGAGTGATAGTTATTTAAGATAAAGCAACTTTTCACCTAACTCGTCTCTAACCCACAAAACAATCAATCTTAATATTAATTACTTCTTGAAGTACCTTATAGCAATATGCTTTTATAATCAACTCTACTAGGAAGATGCTAATATAGCATGTGAAAGTCTAAAAATTAATATTTGGATCTAATACACGATCCTAAACTGTAAGAATAAAAAATAATGTTTTAATATTACAAGGCAAATCAATCTCAAAAACCAAAAGTTTGGATAACTCAAAGGTAACAACCCATTTGAAAGGAAGTAACCAGAAAATGATAAAAGAAAATGAAAAAGTGGAGAAGGAAAATCAAATATAACTTACAAATGTTGAAATATAATAGACAACTCATTTTTTTACAAAATTATTTTAATTTTACCATGGATTTTTCAATATCCATTCTTTTTTATTTTTCAACAAGTCTCTATCTGTATGTAATTATTATTTTTTTTTAACTTGCTTTACCACATTCTCTTTTTGTCAATAATGACATTGCATACGGATATTTCATTAGATAAAATAAATTTACATACTAAAAAATTATGGAGGTAATTATTTATAGGAACTGAGTAGTTATTTATAAAAAAATTCAGTTTTTTCTTATAGTGATATCTTCATAACACAATTGTTAAATTAATACTTAATTATAATAGTTAAATTAATTTTTAATTTGTAAAAGATTGAAACACAAATAAAAAATTATAAAAATATAGATCTTATAATACTTCACCACTAAAATAAATTTTTAAAAAAATAGTAAATTTGAGTTTTATTTAGAAAAAATGATTTTAAAAACAATAAAAATTAAAATTCTATATTAAGTTGACTATATAAATTATAATATTAATGTTTTAGTTATTCATTATAAAATTTATCATCTTTCTAAATTTTCTTCTAACTATTTATGTTTTTTTTAATTTTCTGAGATCAATTTTCAATCATTTTTATTATCAGATAATTTTAATGACAATGGTAAAATGATGATAAATTTTTATTAATCACAATTTCTTTTAGAGTAAGTGTTTTTTTTTTCCTCTAAAAATTCTTTGTCTAACCTTTTTTTAGGTGTTAAGATATAAACGATTCACTTATGATTAGATGTAGATTTACGTCTAGATATTTTGCTATGAAAGTCACCTATAATTTTGATTATAATAAATAATATCAAGTTTTGACTATCTAACAAGTTCACTAATGTGATATAAAAGATTTATTTTCAAGCTTATATGATTAGATGCATGTCTCTAACAATAGTTTCATATGCAATTAGATACATCACAAAGAAGCATAGGAACTTGAAGTAAGATCAACACATGTGTTTAAAGATACAAGTCACAATTAGATGAGGATGAAGAATCCTTAGAAACAAACTTTCTAAGACCATATAAATATCAAGAAATTATAAATGCTAGTGTCAAGAATAATATTATCATGCAATCAATAGGTGCATTCAAACACAATATCTCCAAATGCATGGAAGAAGTCTCTCTAGAAAATTGAAGTCTCACAATTTTTAAAGAATACCTTGACATTTTTACAACCTACTCTTGGGTGTTATATTCCTATTTCAGTGTGTTTGGTACAACAATGGCAACTACTAAGGTAAAGTTTGTCCTTCACCAAATAAAAAGAACTTTACGACAATAGTGTCAACATAAACTCAAAGAAGTTCTAAAAAGGTTCTGACACAAACGACAAAGCAGAAACACTCAATTACAACATATCTTTTTCTAACTATTATAAATAGAAGTAGTGTCATACATATCAACTTTTTTTTTTCAATCAATAAGCTTAAACATTAGAAACAAGAATTATAATTTGTACATCCTTTATTAGCTTCTAAGTGCTTGGGGAAGATCAACTACCAAACAGCATAGAAAAGAAAGTTATGTTTGTAAATCTTTCACTGCTGTAAAGTTTAGTATCTTACTATAAGGATATTTCATCTCAATTCCTCTCTTTCGAGAGTGAAACTTGTATCAAACAACTTTTTTTTGGTTCTATATCTTAACAGAGACTTAGTGTACTTAGTCTGAAAAAGATTAATGTACTCGGTACTCAATCTTAGGAGTGAGATTAAAAGATAGTCAAAAGTGTGAAAAACAGAAAGAACATAAGAAGGAAGAAGTGAATGATGTTTTTAAATTGTGTCACTGTTTTTCACAAGTATCATATGATATTGTATTATTAGACGATAAGTTTCATTAAGATTAGATGATTGGATAAAAGAATATTTTCACAAACTTACTTTTATAGCTTCTTCTTCTTAAGTTAGTTATGGACATGTAACATGCAAAAACACAAGGAGAAGAGAGAGGAATTTTACATAGCATGTGAGAGAGGATTTGCGAGGAAAGTTCAAATTTTTTATTATACTTTTTTATATAATTAACTTTTATTGTTGATATCTTTTATTTATATTATAATTAAATAAATAGAATAATTATATAATATAATAATAATAATAATAATTATTATTATTAAATTAATAATAAAATTAGGAGTTATAAAAATAAAATACCAATAATATTTAAACACTAAATAATTAATAAAGAAAATATTACATAAATTTTTATAACAAAAATGTTATATAATATTATTAGTAAAATAATTAATAATAATATAAATATAGTTGTAATTTAATTAAAAAATATAAATATTTAAAATGAAAATAAATTATATGATAATAATTTTTTTATTATGAAATAATAATTAAATTTAAAATTATTACTAAAATTATTTAAAAATTTAATTTTATATTTAAAATATTAATCTTTTTAGTTAATAAATTAATATATTTTATAACAAATTAAATTTATTTTAAAAAAATATAATTTAATATTTTCATAATTTTTTTTAAAAATATTAGTAATTACATTAAATAAATAAATTAAATTTTATCTTTAATTTTAAAATTAAATTTATAATTTTATAATTTATTATATTAAAATATTATTATATCTATTACATCATTCACAAACTTTCCACTCAAATCTTACCATCTTTCCCTTAATCCAAACAACCAAACTTTTCACACACTTTCATCTCAAATCCACTTCCTCAAATCCACTCGCCAATCCAAACACATCCTTAGGGATAGAGAAATGAATTGACAGAGTTTTGTCACTTGTAAAAATATGACTATTCTTTTTTATCTCTTTGAAATATCTCCTTATATAGGTTTGAAAGAAGTAGTCAGTGCATTCCCTTTTATGGTTGTTAAGTGGAGAAACATTAAATGCATTACATGTAACATTAATTTCTCTATATTCTTCACTCAATCTTTCTGATAATTGACAATACTTATCTTCCTTAGTAACAGAACCTTTTATACCAAACAATGGTAAAAGTGCACACCATACCAAGATAGATAGCTGAGCTAGAGTTGAAAATATCCAGTGTTAATAAAGTTGGTGGATGTTGCAATTTTTACTTGAAATCCAAGAGATAATTGAATGGTGCTTTGTTTGGCATGATCCCTCTTGGTGACAAACATTGAAGATATTCTTTGAGCGAAAAACTTTAACCTTTAGGAATATTCTGAGTTTGAGTCAGCTTATACTCTTCATGTGTGCTTATCATGTAATCTTCATCTATTTTCTATCATATGCAATTGATAGTCTGCTTGGTGATTTTATCGTATGTCATACGATGCACTTATATGATATGATTTTCGTCTTGTTAGACACAACTTCATACCTTATTTTGTAAGCACTTAATCAAAACTATAAGGTGTTGAACTTTTGATCTAACAAGAAATAACTTTGTCTACTCATTATAAGCTAGAAATGACAATTAGAATACTTGTAATAACTTATTGATTAGTGGAATCATTTACAATTGAAAAAGAAAAATTGAATAAAGCTCAAATTAAGGATGAACTAGGATAAAACAATGTTTTCATTCAAGTAATGATGAGTTTTGCTAAATCACGACTTGGTTGGTTAAGGAAAAATCATGTCAAGGTAACTCTCTTTTTCGATTGATTTTTTCTTGAATAAAAAGATCTCACTTAAATGACTTATGTATGATGGAATTGATATGTTTTAGGATTGATAAGTGTTATGCAAATATAAATATGATTAGATGAATTTTTTTAAAGATGTTATGTATTTAAATATGGCAGATATGATGTGTGTATGTGACTTATAACATTTTGAATCACCAATTATGATAGGTGAATTGATATGTTGTGTATGATTATGTGTGAGTAATTATTGTGATGACTTGTTTATGTCACTAGTTATAAAAAAAAATATTATTGAAATGTTAAGATGTGTGGTGTAAGTATTAATTTAAGAGGTTTGATGAGATATTTTAAGTTTTAAGAATACTTTCAAGTCTAAGTAGATAAATATATTATATGATAATAAGTCAGTGAAATTTTCATGTATTAAGTTTACAATTCTTAATTAGAAGTGTAAAAATCATTTCATCATGAAAATTTGTTTTATAGTTAAACGGTCAAACATATTAAATTTATGATAAGTATTAGTATTTAAAATTGAACTTAATATTAATCTTTCAAAAACAATAAGTTATCTTGTAATATAAATATTTGATATGCATTATATGAAATTATTCATATATTAAATTATATTATATTTTAATTAAAACATTAACTCGTAGTTAGAAGGAAGCAGTAGATTCAGGATTTACTATACATGTATTTATTTTTATTTTTATTTGACTTTTTAATATATATTTATTATGACACACTACATCAACTTATTTTTTTAATAATTGTTTGAAAAATTGTTACCATTCATTAACATAAAAAAATTCATAATATCTATCATAATTAAATAATAAAACTAAAGTTATATTAAATTAAAAAATATATATTTCAAAACACGAACGAATCGTCTATAGAATTGATATTATTCGTTTCGCAATCTGTTATAAAAGAAATTTTGTTACGATAATAAAGCTCTAAATATGAAATCATTAATTAAGGTTATCATTGTAATCCTCTTATTATATTTAATATAAAAAAACTTCGACACAATTGCATATATTAATAAAAGTAATGAATTTAATTAAATTTATAAAAAATATTATTAATATATCAACTTATTTTTTTAATAATTGTTTAAAAAATTGTTACCATTCGTTAATATACAAATATTCATATGTATCATAATTAAATAATAAAAACTAATGTTATATTAAATTATAAAATACTTACTAAAAAATGTAATAAGTTTTTCTTTTTAAATATGTTTCATAATAAAGAATAGAAAGTATTTATAATATATATATATATATATATATATATATATATATATATATATATAATTTAATAGTTTAAAATTATTTTCATTAATTCAATCATAAAATAATCTTGTCATCGGTGAAAAAGAAAATCAAACAATGTGAAAGTCAAGATTAATATTATAACAAAAAAATAGTTATATAATATTTCAAATAATATATTATTTATTTTTATTACTTTATGTTATTATAAGGTCAAATTAATCTATGTAATCATTATTATTATAATTTTTATTTTCATTTGTTTCCGTTTCTGATTTGGGTTACAATCTTCGATCTCGATCTTAGGTTATGGAGATACTTGTAATTATATTTTAACATTCAATACATAAAATAATTATTTATAAATTTATAAAAGTTTATTAATTTTTATTTAATGCATACATTTATTTATATTATGTAAATTAGTTTGCTAATTAATCCAAATATAAGTGAGTTTAATATTTCTTTAATTATAATTTTCTAATTATTGCTAATAAAATAGTTACGCGATAATCCTATAGACTCATCTACGTATCAGAATTTGGAATTAACAGTCAGGATCTCAACAGATTTGAGATTAAACTTTCTTATATTATATAACATTTTCCAAAAAAGTTAAAATTTAATTTTATCATACAATTTTTCAAGACATATTATTGAATATATTTGCGGTGGAGGGGTAGCCACGTGTCCGGCTTGGGACGCGTTTATCAAATTGATAGTTAACGCGTTTATGTCTGTACGATCATGATCATTATTCATTTCGTTGGGTCCAAACGTTGTACGTCATAGTCATAGTTACATTATAAGTTCTTAAAGATTAGGTAAATTTTCCATTTTACTGTAATTTTATTTGGAAATTTTCAATAATAAATAATTTTTTTTAATTACTACCGTGGATAAATAGTATCATATTACAGTAATATTATAATAAAAAAATTATCATTGTGACACGATTTTATTTAAAAGTCAATGAAATCGTTTTAATATTTAAAATCGTGTTGATGTGACACGATTTTAAATATTTATTTTTTAACTGAAATTGTGGTGCATACAATTTTAATTAACCAATAAAATTTCATTGATATGATTTTACTGACTGTTAAATAAAATTGTGACAGAGTAACACAATTTCTTTGTTATAGTATCGCTTTGACATGACATAATTTATTGGTAATTAAATTTTTTTTACCTATTTTAAGAATTTCCAAATGAAATTGCACCAGAATGAAAAATTTTACCAAAGATTCTATCAACTAGAGATTTCTTTCTTTATTTTTTTATATATAGTAAGATTATAGATTATTTATTTCTTTATTGCATTCTAACTTTTTCCTGTTAATTTCTACAGAATTAAGTTTGTTTTTTAATTTTATAAAAGGTGTTTCATAACTTTCATATTACATTAAATGATTCGTATTAACTGTTTAATAAAATAAAAATTTTAGTTATTTAATAGCACGTTTTTATTAAATTTATATCTAAAAGATAATTTAAAATATTATCAGAATGATATGTTATTATTTATATTATTGTAAAATTAAATGAACATTGTCCCACTAGAACCTAAAGAATGAGCAAATGCGTTAGAGGAGGAGAATTGAGAAATAACGAGGTCAAATAAGTATAAAGCTGGAATTAAGAAAGGGAAATTTAGTTGAGAAACAAGTTTATAAACCAAATATGTGGTTAGTTTGGAAAATGGGAATTTGGGGTTGGAGTTGTTTAGAAATGTATTGAAACAAAGATATAAAGTGTAATGAAACAAAAGATAAAAAATGAAATTTGTTATATGAAAGATTGATATGAACTTGTTTTTTATTTTCTTCTTCTAAATGAGTTTTTGAAATTTTGTTTCTTTTTATATAATATGAAATTTGATATGGTGAAGAAAACATGTTATGCTTTAATAAGCTATTAATCACATCAAAGTTTAAGATTTTGACAAATCCAAGATCTGCAACAATTTTTATTGGTTAGCTATATCGACAAGTTGTTTTATGTTGTTTGTATCTTAAATCTGGTTGATGGTCACTTTCTGGCAATTTGTACACAAAGATAAATATAATGGATCGGCATCAAAAGTACAAGTTGATCTTTAAAAAAGAGTGTTAATCTTACTTTTTCAACTTGCATAAATAAAGTACACATAAAAATACTAATACTATGGATTTGACTCTTATGTGAGAATAAAGTACGCGTTAACTGAAATTTTAAACAAGGTGATAAGTTGAACAAGCTGGGAACAATTATAGGAATCTCTGCTTCCATTCCATATCAAACAACTAATAATTAACAATATATAATGTCATATAAAAGATTCTTAATTATAAAATATATTTTACATATGTTCTAATCGGGACTAAGCACTATTAACAATTTGAACAACTAATTATTGAGCCAGCATACAGCAAATGTGCAAAATGCTTGCGGCTATAAAAGGCCAAAATATAAGGGAATCATGCATAAATAAATAATAGAAAAACAAAAGAAAAAAATAGTTTTCTTGATCTACAAGTTGTTGTTTGTTTTTCTTGCTGTACTTATCTGACTTTTTGTTGTTTGTTTTTCTTGCTGTACTTATCTGACTTTTTGTTGTTTGATAAGACGTTGCTGTGATTAACTTCGGATAGCATTTACAGGTTCTAATATCGATGCGTGCATTCTTCATATATACGTATAAATATTTTCATTAGGAATATTCTCACATGCATTGCTTAACTTATACAAATCAAGTCAAAATATGCGTTAACATACTTAGATCTTTCCATAATACGGTAAAAAAATTCTCAAGAATTAACTAGATAGTTCAAGCAAGAATATTTTTGCAAACTATATAATAATAAGTCAATAATAATCAAGCTATCGACAACCCAACTAAGATCCAACGTGTTAATGAACACTCATGCATGGTTCTTAATTCTTCGGTCCAAGAAAATTGAATATTTTAGGTAAACTTTTGTTGAGCGAAAACTTTGACTAATAATAAACCACAATCTGTATCAAAGAGTTCAGTTTTCTTCGTGCACCGTTCCTTGATCATGGTCTTGTCGCGACTCAGATCCTTCATTTTCTTAACGTTGTAGGAAGCAACATGTGCCAGCAGAACTGAACCTCTTTTCCTTCTATGTGTTCTAGGACACAACAAATAGTCACGTTTAATGTTGTTTTTCTCCATATTTAACTATTAATTTAAATTTACAATATGTTAAAATACGTAAAAAATGTATTCAAATTTTAGCAATTACTTATATTCTATATTTGAAATCTTTAACCTGTAAATTCAGATTATTCATATAATTTTCATACTTTAAAACATTTATCAACCTACATGAAGATGAACATTAGTTGGTGTGAGGATTGATTACGTGATTGAATTGGTATTGGCAAAAGCAAGAACTGCATGCATGTTCATTGGCCAGCTGGTTGGTGCAAAGTAGCAGTAATGCAGAGGCATGGAATGGAGCTTTTGAAAACTGGTTGCAATTTTTAAAGTAGGGTTATACAGTGAGAGACATGAAAGATTGGTGTTAAAAATGGGGTAAAGGAAAAGGCACATGGATAGGGTCAGAGGGAAAGAGTAGTGCACATGACACGAATCGACTGCGGATGAACATCAACTCCAACATTTTGTCCTTGTCCTCTTAGTTTATTACTTTATTAGTCTTCTTCTGTGCCCTCTCTGCCACCCTAGTGTTTCATCCAAACACGTCTTTTAGTTTATTACTTTACTAGTGTACTTTTACGCATCATAACTATATGGCAAAAATTTTGTTTAGTTTTGCAGTAACAGAAGCACACTGTTCAGTTCGTAAAGAAAAACATATATAACTTTAAAAAATTATACACGTTGTTTATAAAAACAGATAATTTTTGCTTTTTAAATGTGTAATATAAATTCAATTTCAGATTTCTATCTACAAGAAATATTTCCTAATTAGTACTCAATTTTTTAATTAATCTTGTTTCCGACAGAAAGATACTCCTCGTTTGAAAAAGTTAACAGCACATCCCAACGTTAATGGACAGAGACACTGCTTGAGAGATACCCGGTTGCATTGCATGCTCCGATCGCGAAAGAAACAAGGAGCAAATATATAAGTGAATGAATTTTTTAAATTTTGAAGGTTTAAATAACTACGTAATTGTAAATATACAAGTTATATTGATTTTGAAAATATGTTTTTGTATATTTAAATTTTAATATTTAATTTTTTTGATAAATTTTAAAGCGGGAATATTTTCGAAAAAGAAACTTGCATAGGATATTGAAAGGGGAGTTGGCTTATCTTATCTACTTTTTTTTCTGTTGTCGCCATTCATCACGTGGGATCGATCTTTCCCATTTGTACATGTGTGCTACTATATACATGTACGTAATCAAGTACGTAATCTTCCAATCTTGGGAAAAGGAAAGAGTTTTATGAATCTATTTTTTATATTTTTATGTGGCAAGAGTTCAAAAAATCATTTTTAGTATTATTATTTTCTTTTATTTGATCAAATAAATATAAAAATTAGCTCTTTTCTTATTGCTTTATCATAACTTATAATGACCTTTTCTCATATTATATATGTGTAATTTTTAATCTCCAATAAAAACTGTCTTTAAGATTTTGTTTCAATTAGATAATAGATTTGAGAAAATAAATTTGAGTTGAATTAAAATAAAAATATGTGGAAAGTTTGATTGTTTAGATTAAGGAAAGATAGTGAGCTTTGAGTAAAAAATTTGTAAATGGTGTGATGTGTGTGATTGATAAAATAATTGTTTAGTAAATTAAATTATAATTTAAATTAATTTAAAATTAAATATAATTAATTTATTGAATGTAATTAATAAATTATTATTATTTTAATTGATAAAATTATAAGATTATTAATTATTTTAAAATAAAAATTAAATTATTATTGTTAGCAATATTATTTTATAAATTTATTTTCATTATTATTATAATTTTAATTTTATTATTATTATTATTATTTAATTATTTTTATTATTCTAACAACTTAGAAAACCTGTCATCATTATCTGAGTATAAGTGATAAAGTTGAAATAAGCACCTGATTATTATATTATTAAATTGAAAAAAAACACATATTTATAGAAAAAGTAAGTAATTAAGTCTCATTTCAACTTGAGCCACAATCTCTCTAAAAACTCCTAACTTTCCTTTTTCTCTGACTTCTCTCTAAGCATTCGCTTCTGTACCTCATCAGTTTCTCGAGCAGAGCTCACCGTTGTATACTCGTGACGGAGAATAGAGCAAGTCTACCCGATCAGAATCTCTGTTAGAGTAAGTTCATTCTCTGCCATCTTCCCTTAGAGACATGTTTAGGGTTTTGATTTTCTCTGCCTTATGAGCTTGCATGTGGCCTCTGAGTTATCAGATAGTGCCCCTGTGATCTCAGTTCCTTAGTGTTTTAGTCTGATCATTGATCAGAGGTCATTTGATGCAGATTTGAGTTCCTGAGGACCTTAGGCTGTTGGGACTATTAGAGGAAATTCCCACCGCGATTCATGTTTTGAGCATGAGTGTAGGTTAGGTTTTAATCTGTTGGTGTCTGTGAAAATGTATCTGTGATGGTTTCTCTGCTGGCATGAAACTTAAGATGGATTTTTGAATGTTTATTCATTCTTGTATACATGATGAGAATGTGGAAATTAAAGGAATGCAAGTTAAATTTTTACTTAAGTTAGTCATTTGAGGCATGTGTAATAACCCTGTGGTAGTAAAAACTGTATGAATTATCTGATAAGTTATGTTTTCTGCATAATTTGCCCAGGCGACAGCATCTCGCCCAGGCGAAAATGGTTTCGAGCAGCAAGTGTGTTCTCTGGACTGTTTTCGCATAGGCGAGAAAGTAGTTTCGCCCCAATGAGGGTACAGTCGCCCAGGCGAGAAAGTCCCTGGAGCAAGTGTGCTCTCATGAGTGTTTTCACCCAGGCGAGGAGGTATTCTTGTCCAGGCGAGAGTATTTTCGCTCACGCGAAAATGGCCCTGAGGCAGGAGTGCTCTCTGACTATTTTCGCTCAATCCATAAATTTTCGCTCAGGTGAGAATGTATTTTCCCCCGGAGGAATTGGTCTCGTTCAACCTAACAAAAAAAAGTAATTTAGTAATTTCTTTTATTTTTGAGATTGGGATTGAAAGGTGAATGAATGATACAATAAAAGAGATTTATTTTATGTTATGGAAATGATAAAGTGCCTATGAGTTAGTCAAGGTCTAGACATAGTATTTTCAGGAAAGAAAATACTCTGTCTATATAGAATGTGCATTGTCTAAAGATCTGATTGTCGATTGATATCCTAACTCTACTAGTAATAAGAATCAAATAGATGGTTATTACTAGGTGGTGAGAGTCGAAAGAGGTCTGAACTGGGTGACTGTAGCTTGAAACATATCTTGTGATTTTTTGTCTGTAATGATCGTGTCTTGACACGGGAGCAGATGGTGATGGTGTTGTAGATGAATCTTTGGGATATCATCTAGGTTGAGAGATGTTGTTAGGAATAGTATTATATTTTGAAAAACTTGTATGTAATATTGTAAATATGTTCTAAAATTTCAGCTTAGCATGATTATATAAGTTTGATGCATGTTAACAGTAGAGTAATGTAAGATATGATATAAATACTTTAGCTACCTTAATAGGCTGTTTGGTTGACCTAATTTGAGAGAATGAACGAGAAGGGATTTGCAGGATGGTATCTTCCATGATGTGAAGAGATTTGAAGGAATGTAACTTGAAAATAACCCTCATAAATGAGGTGGAAATTACCAAATACCCTTATAAGTAGGTCATAACTTTGGAAGTTACAAAATACCCCTTTAAGTGGATTTAAAATTTTCATTGTCCACAAGGGTCAATTAGTAATTTCAGAAATATATCAATTAAAAAAATTAAAACGAATCTATAACATCTATCAAATCATTCCCATTCATAACCAATCCCCTCAGATCCCTTCCTCTCAAATCCCTTCCAATCATACCAATCTATCCATTAATCCAAACAATCCTACCATCAAACAATCCCTTGAAATCCATTCTCTCAAATCTACTCTCCAACCAAACAAAGCAAAGCCTAATAAAAGTTTTAATTTTGTGGGATGTCACAATTATTATAATTATTATTCATGATTTTATTATTATTTTTATTTTTTTAATATTAATACCATTAATATTTTATTTTTATTATTTAATAAATGTATTATTAATATTTTATTTTTCTATTAATATTTTTTAGTATTATTATTATTTTTTAATTTTATTAAATATGTTATTATTTTAGTAATTATTATGATTATTATCATAATTATTGTTTTTATTATATTATATTATATATTTAATTATTTTTATTTTATTTTAATGTAAATGTAAATATAAATTAATTAATACTATAAACTAGTTATATAAAAATATAATAAAAATAATAACTTTTTCCTTCAATCCTCACAACATTGCCGGGAAAGTTTTTAGCTTCTTCGGTATGAATTTATTATTTATTCTTGTATTAATTTTCCTATTTTCTTTCTAATTCTTCTATGTGAGTCCATCAGCATCAATTCATCATTAGAAGCAAACAAGCTCTAAAAAAACTCAATAGTTGTCAATTCATCATTAGAAGCAAACAAGCCTAAAAAAACTAAATAGTTCTGTAACCCTGACCAACCTTCTTTAATAAGAGATCTTAAAAGTTGATATAATATACATACGTTGGCTTCGTATTTTAAATTTGATTTTTTTTTTCATGTTTACTAAGAAAATAATAATTATTGTTTTTAGGTCTAACCTTATTTACATTAAAAGTTAATTTGTCATAACTTTTAAGTTAATTAGAGTTTGAGGTGAATTTCAATTCTAACACCATTAGAAAAACACTAAACATATTTAACTCGATATTTTATGGAACTTAAATGTGGTTTTGATGTTTTAATTTCCATTCAAACCTGTCCTAAACTAGAATACATTTTCAAGTATTTTTTAAATTACAGTCACTTTCTGTATATATTTACCATTATACACGTTTTACGTATTATAAGCATTTACAATATTTTTCATCAAGTAAATTCTTCATTGTTTTTCAAGTGTGAACCAAATTCTTTAAATGCTTAATAAATAGGGTAGAGTTATTAGGTGAAAAGCTTGTGATGAATAATGGCACATGATTGAAACTAGGTGTGGAGATTAGGAATGAAGAATGTGAGTTCAGAATTGAACCGGTAGGTGGCGCGAATTATTAGTGAGTTACTATCTATTTCACTTAAAGGTTGTTGGATCCCATGTCCGTATCCTATAGTCTTTAGTTATACTTTTGCCACAAAGGAGCAATCCTTGGTAGTTGCGAAAATATTATAATTAATTTCTTTCTAACAATTAGTATGGTTTTCTATTATATTTTATTACACATTTGTGTCCTTCATTCTCCTTAGGGAAAGACATTGTTTTGTTGTGTCTATGAGAGTAGATGTTGTGAATGAAAGCATAGACAAAGAAGAACTAAAATAAGTCGAGGAAGAAGGAGATGGGCGCCACCATAATGATGAGTAAGAAAGAAAGAAAAAATAGGAAATAGAAAGAAAAAAATGAGAAAAATAGAAAGATAATAAGAAAAATATATATATAACCATTTATTTAAATAATTAAATCCAACAATAGCAAAAACCTTATTAGGAATTTAAGTGTGAATATAAGTTTCGCATTGGAAGTAAGAAAGTTGACCAACATATAAAAATTAAGACCCACAAATTTATTGTCTTAAGGTTTTAGGTTGGAAGTGATGTCAATTCCTTATGTAGATTTGACACAGGTCTCATTATTGTGAGATTTCCTCAATATTTTTCTTCCTTGATTTTCCCAGCAAGCGGTGTCACAACCAACCGATGGTTTGTTTTGGTAATCAACTTAGGCGAGTACAGTTTGGTCATGTATCAAAAGTCTTTCTAATTGAGGTTTTCAAACAAACATGTCCCGTTATGTGAATGATGATACAAGTAAGAGATAAGGGTCGTTCGTGAGGTACTCGTGTTTAAAAATATTTTCGCTTAAAAAGAATGTATTTATCTGGAAGGGCCTCACACATGAGGTGAAGATTGTTAGAAATCTAAGTGTGAGTCTAAATCTCACATTGAGTAGGAATTAAAAAATTAAACAACATATAAAATTTTTAAGATTTTGAATTAGAAATGATATCATTTTCTTAACTCATTTCCTTAACTCATATCTCGTTGTTCTGAAATCTCTTAGTGTTTTTCAACTTTCCCAACAAACCTTTCCCATAAAATTTAGAAAAGGACCATAAATTTCTTCGTGACATTACCAAGAAAAAAGTTAGAATCTTTAAAATTATAATTTGTGTATATGACAAGTATGGTTCATATATTAATTTAATACACTAGAGACTAAATTCATTAATGATTGATAATTATAAATTAATTATTATTATGACAATATTTCAGTTTATTAGATATTTTAATTAAAAAAAAGTTACATTTTATTTTATATTGAATATATAAATTATGATTTTGACTATTTAGTCATTTAATTTTAAAAATTTCAAGCCTCTTTAAATCATTTCTCTTCTTTAAACCATTTCTCTTAATTCTTCTCAGATTTCTCTCTTAAATTTTAATAAGATAATATCATTAAGTAGGTGAGGGACTACTCATCAACATTTCTGATTGAGTAAGTTAATTATCCTCTAAATTCTTTTCTATTGTTTTTAGAGTTTAGGTTGAATTTTGGATTTTCACAAGTTTCTTTATATGAGATGATATTTCATCAAATCATATTTTAATTTTGATTTTTGATTGTTTTGGGTGTTCTTAGTTGTTTGAAACTCTTAGAAGTAGATTTTTGAGAAGAACATGGAAGTAGAATCGTAATGATATTTAGTTAGGATATGACTCATAACTTATAACTCAAGTTTTCACAAAAAAAACACTTTTTTTATTTTAAATTCATATATCTCTTTAAATTTCACATTAATTCACATTTAATATCTACTCATATTTACCTTTCATGGTGTTGTTTTTAATTCACAATATATGTATTATTATTTCTCATCATGAGAACATCAATCATTCACCTTCTTGTTTTTTTTTTTTTCAAATCTTCCTATGACCATTCAACCATTCAATTAAAACATAATAAAAATTATAAGAAAATTGAAAAACTATATTAACCAATCATATCAAATTTCCATAGAAAAACCTATAAATTTAATATTTGTAATATATTTTGTATTTTTTTAGTATTGAAATGAATTTATATAATTAGATTACTTTGAATTATGATGTTTTTATGTTGTTTTTTAGTCCAAAGTAGTCATTTTGAACTTGACTAGTGATACATGGGTTTTTAATTTATTCTGTTTTGTAGATAGGGGTTTTTAATTTGTCAAGTATGTTTGAACCATAATTTTTTTTTTTTAGTTTTGAAATATCTCTATATCACTCCAATTTTTATTTTTCTAATATTTTCACTCAAGTGAAAATGACAAGTGAAAATGATAGTAATATAAAATTACTTTCTTAGTATATTTTTGCTAAAGAAAATTATTTATCGCTTAAGTGAAAATGAAAATAAGATTAAACTCTTTTTTTAACATGATTTTTTCTTAAGTGAGATATTCTTGCTCAAGAAAAAATTAAGAAAAAAAAATTCTATCTTTTAGGAAGAATTTTCACTCAAGCAATCATTTTGTTAAGCCAAATTTTTAGTTACTCAAGTGAGAAATTTGGCAGTTAAGCAAGAAACATCCCATAAAAAAAAATTTACTGTATAATTGATATGTTTTTAAGTTGATAAATGTTATGTATTTCTATATATAATAAATTAAAATGTTTAAATATATTAATGGATTACCAATGATAAGTTGTTAATGATTGAATCAATTGATGATAAGTTATGAATTATTCAATATAATTCATGATATGTTGTGCATGTGAGATGAAGAGATAATGAATCATTAAGATCAACCTTTTATTTCAATATTTTAGTATTTTTGGGTGTTTTTTTATGTGACTGGGTCTCCTAGGAGTAATTTTAGACATTTTTTTCTTCTTTAGACTTGGAAAACAAGCATTTATTAGATCAGGGAGGTTATGCTTGTAAGTTATTGTATTTACATTTGTTTATGAATTGAATAGCCATTGGAAAAAATGTCATGTTAAGTTAAGATGGAATTTGATATTTGAGTGAGTAAATGAATTGTTTATGTATAGGTTTGGAACTTGAATGTTATGGTGAAATAGGAAATTTAAGCATTGAATAGTAAAAATTAATTTGAGTTGATTTATAGGTTGAATTAGAAACAGGTTTATATGGATGTTTAATACTTATTAGGAAAGTGAGTTTTGGTTATTTTAATTGATGAAGGTGGGTTGAGTTGTTCCTTTTTAAGTTTTTTATTTATTTTTTTTAGTTTTGCACTTGAATTGTAAGTCCAAATTGAGTAAGAGTAGTTACAACATGCAATCCTTGTTTATATGTGTTAATTGACACTATTTTACTTATTAAGATGAGAAAATTGGTTAAATTAGGATTTAAAGGTTGTTTTGAAATACTATATAAAATTGTTGATTTTGTATAAATTGTTCTACGGTTCTCATCCATGAAGCAATATTGTTTTCACTTCTTATGTGCTTAGTGAATTTGTTTATGAGAGTTGCTACTAGTAAAATGAGATCCAAAAACAATTGAGATATTCTTCTAATTTAATCTGTTTAGTAAATTGATTTTCGCTTAGTGAAACTAAAAATGATTAAATATATATATATATATATATATATATATATATATATATATATATATATATATATATATATATATATATATATAAGCATATATAAATATTTAAAGATTTTATATTTAATTACTAAATGTAAAGTGATTGATCATTTAATATATATGGGAAGACGTGTTATACTAATGTTATGCTTTGCCAATAAATACAAATTGAGATATAGTGTAAGTTTTAAGTATTAAATTAGGAAATTAAATGAAATATTTAGACTATAATAATATATCCAATCACATACACAAATATATTATATGTAATAAATAATTAATCATGAGTTCGTATACTAAATTGAAGGTGAAAGTTATCGGTTCTTAACTGAAAGTTTATAAATCATCAACCTACATTTATTCAAGGTTTTCATAAAAATTATATTATTAGATTTTTAGAGTGTTGAAATATGAGTCTTTATATTTAAACTTAATACTAATATTCTAGAAACATTTGCTTAATCTTTATTTATTTGATATAAATGATAATGTGACAAAAATGATATATTTATTCATATACTACTTGAATTATAAATTTAAATAAATATTAATTCGTTTTGCGTTGATATTATAATTTTAATGTTTTTAGAATTGAAACACATATATAAAAGCAGAAGAAAAATGAGAATTTATCTTATATATATATATATATATATATATATATATAACTTTAATATTATGAATGGTTTAGGTTTATATTAATTGAGTTTTAATAATGTTGCCATATTATTTTGAGTTTATAAATGATTGGAAATTTAAAAATATTATTTATAATTTATGTATACATCATAGTTTTATTTGTACTTATAAACTATGTAACACATAACAAGTGAACATTGGTTAATAAAATGATTTGTATCTTTACTAAAAAAATTACATATAAACTATTACAGTGACATATAATTCATGTAGCTGAATGTCATCTAAAATTTATATTAAAATTAAGCGGTGGTATTATATATATATATATATATATATATATATATATATATATATATATATATATATATATTATAAATGTATATATTATCTCTGTAGTGATTTTTTTTAGGTAAAAGTGACTGTGACAACACAAGAACACACTGATCGATGCACATATACCTTTTACTTTTGCTACCTTTTTGGGTCGAATAATTATGATTTTGCCCAACTTTAGATACACTATTTTTTTTTCTATTTTTTTTTATAAAATTTTGTATTTAAATATAACTACTTTTTTCTTAACTTTTTAAGAAAGTTGTAACACAACTTAAAAAAACCGAAAACCTTATTTCATCGAGCCATCTGCATATTTGATATCATAACTTCAACATAGGTTGGGTTAAAAATAATAACACACATACTCATGAAAATGCATAGGTTATGTGGGGCTAAATATATAATAAACTCACATGTTGATGGATTAAACAAAAATAAAAAAATAGAATTATGCTTATTTTATTTAAAAACAAATTTTTAAAATTAAGTTTAAACAAACTAATCCTATATATACAATTTATAATTTGGGTGATGCTAATGATACCATCCTTTTACTCTTCACACCACTGCCGTTTTTTTGTAAAATAATATGAAAATTCATCCACTGGACTTATTTTTTGTAATGCACTTTGTACATTATGGAAACTATTTTTTCAATATAAATATCATTAGAGAAAAACCAGTTTTCATAATTTAAAAATTTACACCATGAAAATATTTTTCTAATATATAAAACATAATTATATTTTTAAAACAAGTTACTGTAAAATCTGAGGAAAGAAAGTAAGGAGTTAGAAATATAAAGAGAGAGAGAGTAGAAAGTATGAAGAACACAAAAAATGAACTTTGGGGAACAACTTCACTTAAAGGCCCAATTAAGTATTTTTTGTATAAAGCTTGAAATGCTTAAGCCCATTTGTTAAACTTTTCCGGCAAAAACTTCCTACACCTCATCAATTGTGATATGCACCATCACGATATTGAAAATATAAAATTACCTAATAGAAAAAAGAGTGTTATTTTTGTATCCACCATTATTGACCTTGAAGACCGACGGTTATTGAACCACTTACCTACATTATCTTGACAATGTCATTACCACTTCAACTATACCTCACTGAACACAATGATCACCGAAAACGTTGCAACGCACCTTAATTACATCACCACCGAAAACTATGCACCTTTTTTTTTTAAATAAAAATGAGAAGGGTAAGATTAAAATTTTGATGGGGTACGAGTCAAAATTGATGGGGTACAGAAAGATTTTACCAACTTCTTTTTTGCAAGAGTATATTTCCATCTTCTTTCATAATGTGGTCCAAAAAAATACTTATACATTTTATGTCCTGTTTCTTTTTTCTTTTTTTTTTTTTTCTTTCTTTCCTTTCTTTTTTCACCTCTTACTTATTGCTAACTCCCTTTGCTTCAGGGTTTTTTCTTCTTGGGCTCTTTTTTCCTACACCCCCTGGTTTCCTTCTGTACCTCCATAAGGTATGGAAAATGTCGAAAACATCCATCCATGCAACTTTGTTGGAAAAACTTCAAATTGAGTGATTAAAAAAAGTAATTATACATTTGAAAGTTTGAAATTTTGGTGCTACTGGATTGTATAATCTACTAATATTTATCTTTAATATTATTTAACATTTTAATGTTTTGTAATCGAGAGTTGTTTAGATATATTTTGGATTGTACTAACATTGCAAATAAATAAGATAAGATTGTATAAATGTAACACCAAAATTTTTAACTTTTAAATTCTGTAAACTTTTTATTCCAAATTAGTCACCGGAACTTTGTTTTATGATCTGTTGCTAGAAGATTTATTCCAAGAAGTTTGAAGGTGGCCACATGATTGTCTTCGGAAAAAAAGGAGTCTGTAGAATTGAAATTTGGGGCAGTCAGAAGAACCTTTTATGTATTTTATGAAAAACTGGATGGGTATCAATTTGGGATTAGTCCATATGTGTACGTGTCACTGCATAAAGTATAAGAAAGAAATACGAAAAAAAAAGAATAACAAAGAAAGAAAAAGATGAATTTTTTATATATATATATATATATATATATATATTGGTGGTGGAAGATGTAGACATTGCAGAAGATGAAAAGGTTAGAGTGGTTGGAGTAGTAGGAAGAAAACGCGGTGAGGTGAAAGCATCCTTCAAGAAATGCAAGAACTAAAGACCTCTCACTCTTGCCAAGAACTTGTTATTGTCAAAGAAGGAAATTAATATAATTGAGTTTCAGTGTGATGGGTGTTAAGGTAATAGATAAAGAAAGAGGAACACTTGTTCATTGAATTTTATTTTATAGAAAACAAGGTTCCAATTGAGAGTGAACAAACTTATTTGAATTTCATAATATGGAAATTCAAAATTTTAGTGTTAGTTATACAATTAAGTATTATTTATTTTTAACTTTTTAAAATATTTTAGATTATGTAATCCTAAATGTGTTACCTAAAAATACATTTCAAATAATACAATAATTTTTTTAAATAATATTAAAATTAAATAATAATAAATTATACAACTATGAATATATCATAAAATTTTTAATTTTTAAATTATATAATTTATATATTTTTCGAACAACTCCAACAAAACTCCATAGAGCAAAAAAAAACCATGCAATGTAAGAAGAAAAATGCTTGCACCGGTTTAACAAATCATTCAATTACATGTATATTCATAATTTTCCAAAGTAATTATTAGAAAAATAATTAATCTTACTTTTTAATCATATAATCAAAAGTTAGGTAGGTGAAGTCACAATTGAATCGTGGTGTTTCGACTGTTATGTTTTTTACTACAAAGAGTTGCATCCAAATTATGAGATATAAGTTTTGGTGTAGTGATAATGATATTAGTTGAAATTGGACAAAGTTTTATCAAACAAATTGGAATTTTAAATTCTTTTGAAGTTAATTTTGAGTTTCTTAGGTTGAAAAGGAAAAGAACTTAATGAAACTTACTATCGGACACAAATTTAATATCAATGAATAAAGTTAGTGTGAATGTTTGCCTTAATAAGAAAAAAAGAAACAAAACATACAAGAAAACACTTACACAAGGTGAAAAAGAAATAGACAAGTAAGGAATATCAAACTAAAAAAGAAAGTGGAAGAAGAGACTTATATATGATGGAGAAAGTATATGCCACACCATTTAGAGACCCTTAACATATTATATTAGTTAAGGAGTAACTGAAGTAATAAGATGCATTTTACATCGTTTGCTAGAAACAACTAATGTAGAAAATAGCCCAAGAAAATCACACAATTTTTTTTTGAAAAAACAATTACTGTATGTCATTTATTACATCGGTTGTTGCTCCAACCAATGTAATACAGTGACTTTCTATATCGGTTGTCAGCTCCAACTGATGTAGAAAGTGGCATCATGCATGCTTCAATTAAAAACATATTTTGGTGTGGAGTTACTATATTGATTGTATTAGCAACAGATGTAATATGTTTGTTTTTTAACCTAAAAAGTTACTACTTTTGTTGTTCATCTGCCTCTCGTGTCGCTGCTTGCATTCTCTATTGTTGTTGCTTGTGTTTCTCTATCTTATTGTTTTCACTCACATCTTCGCTAGTAGCCTTTGTCGACTTTGCTTTATTTTGCATTTTTCACGTGTGCGGTTTGTTTAATATGATTTTACATTGACGTCGCAGGTTACTATGGGTATTATAACAACACGCAAGCCTATCTCCATTGTGAACTGTGAACGCTGCTTGGTTCCACCTCTATAGCTTCTCTTTGCATCAGGTTAATAGTTTTGTAAAATTGATTAAAATTTATCATTGCATTGCCTAAATTTATCATATATTTTGAATTTTCAAAATGTAGGACGAAAAATTTCAAATGGTTATAACTTTTGAGAAAGAGTTCGGATTGAGACACGTTAAAAATGAAAGTTATTCAAAATAAGGTAACAAATGTCATGGTCAACACCCAAAGGGGATTGGAGTTCTAGATTTTCTAAAATTCCATCGTTTACTATTATTTTTTTTATTTTTTTAGTATTGTTGAGCTACTTTTTAAGATTTTAGTATTTTATTTTACATATGTATACTTATTAGAAAATTGTAAATATTTTTATGTTTATAAAAAAAGAGAGATATTACATCGATTGTAAGCAACAACTGATGTAATATTTCTCTTTTTTGCTATTTTTTAAATCTTTTTTTATATTAGTTGTGTTTATAACCGATGTAATAACTATTTTTTTTACATTGGTTGAAGAACCGATGTAAAATTCATGGACTTTTTACATCATCCGCATCAACATCGGGTGCAGAACTAAGGTAGAGTTTAAGTAATCTTATACATTCCTCTAGTGAATATTGTCTTGTATATCTCTTCGGTGAAAGATTGTCTTGTACACTAATTTGATAAAAAGTCATCTTATATACTCTTTTAGTGGAGGGATATCGTATATCTAGTTATGACCATCATTATGTAAGGCGTCTATATGTTTTATGATTGTCTTAAGTATGAAAATGGAAGTCACATGTTATGTTCCTTGATATGCATTATAATTCACGGAGAGATAGTAATTTGTGTTTTCTATAATGAACACTTGTGTAAAGAACATTGTTAATTGTAGCGAGTTGTGAACAAACATTCATTAATGTTTCATAGGAAAATATGTGAGATTAAATACATGACATTCATTATGTAATTGTGTAAAAAGAATAATTATTCATACTAAATTTGTTAGTGAACATGGATAAGAGTTTCTTCTTTGGTTGAACCATATTTTTTTTATCTTTTATTTTTATCTTTATCTTACTTCTTATTACTTCTTCAATTTTTTTTTTTGGTATTTATGTTGAATATTTTAGTATTTAATCAACTTGATATTAATTACACTAAACTCATATTATATGATAACGAAAAACATTACAATACTAAAATAATATCATAATATTATTTACTAAGATTATATGATGTGATTTCGTAATTAATTAGTAAATTTCATGTTATATGTTACGGATACAATAGAGTTTTTTTAAATAGATAAATATGTAATTTTGTGAATATCATGGATGTAAGTAATTTTAAAGAATTCTGATTGTAAAATATCTCTGAGCACAGACTCTTAATTATGTGATTTACAAAGTAGTTTTATTAAATAGTGAGTGTGGTGTTCAAAATATTATTTAAGTGTTAAGATCAATTGTAACTTTTACTATATATATATATTATTTATAAAATATCTTTTAAAGATAAAATTGTAACTGTAAAATTTAAATCAGCACAATAGATTTGAATTTAGAACATTTTAATCATATGAATATATAAATATAAAACTCCAAAGTATTTTTACTTTTTAACTCTATCAAATTTATTTCTGTATTTTCTAAAAGACCATGACAAAAAGCAATTAAATACAACATCCTTCTTTTTCTTTTCTTTTTTTTTTCATTCATTGAAATATCTTTAAATACAAAACAATGATTCCAATTATGTTAACTTATAAAAAGAGTCAATTAAAACGACCAACGTTGGTGATGTAACTTTAAAAAAATATCTTATGATGAATGATTTGAGGTAACAACACTAGCCAATTTTTAGTGAATAAAATATTGAATCTAGGTGACTGAAAATTATCGGATTCTATGTGAAAACCACGGGAAAGCCCGGAAATCGCATTCAGTAGAATCACTAAATGGAGGCTGCACCTTACCCCGATTAATCATTAGGTGTGGTGTCCACCATGAGAAAAGAAAAGGTGCTTCACAATTAAAGCTCAAACAGGATAAAAGAAAAGATAAGAACGTAACATATACTTACAATAATCCACAGCTTCTCCACAATACAGTGGTTCTGCTCAATTTTGTGTCACAATTTTGATGGCCTAAACATGTCTGAATATGGTTTATTTGTGTCACACGTTGGAAAGGGTATATCCAGTTGTTTTCACTTTCACTAATTGATTAACATTAGTTGAAAGTTCAAACGAATAATTTAACCCCCTTAATAACATGTCACTATCTATTGCTAACTATCTTGTCCTATTTTGATAGGTCATCTTAGCCTGTTACCACACGCAATTGCATTCCGCTTTAAAAGCAAAAGCTGAAGGGCAAAATGAACACAAAATAAAATTCCAAGTTGATGACTAAAAGAATAATTACCTTGGCCTTATTGCTTAGAATCAGAGACTTTGCTGTCCAAACTGGGGAAACTGCTTCCAATCTCCCATGGTAATAGCAAATAACATGGACTTTGGGAGGATGAAAGTGACCACATGGGACCAAAGCTGCCTTACAGAGCAGACAAAAAGAGAAATTCTTGTACGTTTTTGGAGAAAAATATCCTATCTTCAATGACTACATATCTTGTAACAAATGGCACTATGCTATATACACGTAAAACTAAGGATCAAATGTCTGTTCTAATTATATTGTTAATGTTGTAATTAAGGTGAAAACATATATATTAATCTTCCAGGATAAGATTAAGACTATACCTATTAGAATTTGATACTTATCCATCAAAGTAGGATATAGGACCCACGCCCACAACTTCCAACAATACCACTTTAACCATTCCCAACTTTGGGGTAGGTACTAGATATGAATATAAAATAGATCCTCTCCCATTCTGAGATGATGGAATCATGACCTTTGATTAATTGTATTTAATAATTTTACTATATGAAAAAAGGTGAGATTTTTAAAACTGCATACTGTCCAAATTTTTTCAACTAGAAGTGCTCCACAAAGGGCTATAAGTATCACAAATGGTCCTTGCTCAGAATCCCTGCTTTTCCTTTTTTTCTAATTTCAATACTTATGCAATAGTAGTGAGGCTAGAGATTGGTGGTGCTGAATCAAAATGTTGGCCATTTTCCACAAAGCTTTTGCTCATCCACCTGAAGAGCTGAACAGTCCTGCTTCTTACAAAGGCTCCAAGAAGCCTAAGGTTCCTCAGGAGACTCTCAAGGATTTCCTTGCTCACCATCCTCACAACACTTGCTCTATGAGCTTTGGTCATGCTGCTGTGCTAGCTTATGTTCGTCCTGATCAACCTTTCTCTCTTAATCAAAGGTTATGTAGCATTCTCCTTATGCAGATCAATGATTTTCTATACTGATTTTTACTGTTATCCACACCTACATACACCTACCTTTCTTATTAAGGGTACTTTGCATATAAAGGTAGGTGTGATTTTTCAAATTAGTAAGGTGGAAGTATGATTAGTGTCAAATCATGGTAGGTATAGAAAGAATGCTCAAATTGGCTTCTCTGAATTGTAGGTTGTTTTGTGGGATTGATGACATATACTGTATCTTCTTGGGGAGCTTGAACAATTTGTCCTTACTCATCAAGCAATATGGATTGTCAAAGAACACTGATGAGGCCATGCTTGTGATTGAAGCTTACAAGACCCTCCGTGACAGGGGTCCATACCCTGCAGATCAAGTTGTGAAGGAACTTGATGGCAGCTTTGCCTTTGTTGTGTATGACAGCAAGGTTGGCAGTGTCTTTGCAGCACTGGTATGCTAATCTGCCATGTTTTATTTTGACCTTTTAACAAAGTTAAGTGCTTTTAACAAAGTTGTTGATCATGATTTTGCAGGGTTCTGATGGGGGAATGAAACTGTATTGGGGTATTGCAGCTGATGGATCTGTGGTAATCTCTGATGATCTAGAAGTCATCAAAGAGGGCTGTGCCAAATCCTTTGCTCCCTTCCCAACAGGTACCTTTCTAGCCACCACTAATTGGTTCCTTATCTTGGAAAATAATTTTTGTTTAGTTGCATTTATCTTTCAAAAGAAATGTTCATAAGCTAGCAGTTTAAGCTACATCAAATGAGGCTAGTGTGAAATTTCAATAAAAATAGAAGCAGAGTTTTATGATGCATTAAGATCCATGAGATGTTGGTGGTGGAATGCAGGGTGTATGTTCCACAGTGAAGGAGGGTTGATGAGCTTTGAGCATCCAATGAACAAGTTGAAGGCAATGCCAAGGGTGGATAGTGAAGGGGCCATGTGTGGGGCCAACTTCAAAGTTGATAAGTTTTCCAGAGTCAACAGCATTCCTAGAGTAGGAAGTCAATCCAACTGGATGGAATGGGACCAACATTAGGATAAAACAAACCTTATGGATAATAATGTTTAAATAAGAATGTCATCTATGTTCCACTTTACCCTTCTCAGTTTCTTTTATTTTCTTCTTGCTTGTGTTGTTTTGCTTGTGTTGTCACTCACAGAGATTAACATGTTAAAGTCAGGAACTTGTGTGGCAAGTAGGTCCTAGGAAGTGTAATGTAAGATGAATGACATGGTGTACAAAATGGATGAACAAGGACAAACTCTAGTTACTGCACTCAATTTCTGAATCCAAAGTGCTTCACCTGGTTTAATGCCACGTTAACATTCATTACACAAACATAAGTTTATGGATGTGTATTTTACTTATTAAATTATTTCTATAGTGTTTCTGGCCTGAATATTAATTTGATTAAATAGTAAAGTTGAAATATTTTAGGAATTGTTGTTTTGGAGATTGATACAATTATATTATATATTTTAAAGATAAGTTTGATTATATATTCCAGTATGAAACAATTTCAAGCTATTTTTTTATGATATATTATCACGCCATTTAGAAAATTTAATATATCTTATCATTACACGATTAAACTTATTTTACATGACAAGATTATTTATCTTTTTATAATTTTGTGGTATTTAATAAAAACTTACGTAAGTTAAAATGTGTTTGAATTTATGTTTCAATGTATAAGAATATAAAATGCGTTTGGATTTATGTATATGAATTAACATTCGAACGCACCTTTAAAATTTGAGTGGAATAATTTATAAGTAACTTTTTTTTAGTTTTAACTCATGAAATATGTTGACGATGAAAACAAAATTACTAAGTATTTCCTAATTATAAATAATAACTATACAACTAATTTATTGCATTGAGTTTAATATAAATAAATTGAGTTTACAATATTCTAAACTAACTAATTATAAAATACTGTTAACATTAAGAGACATCAGTGTAATTATTATTTTTTTTTTTTACAACAGAGAAAGAAATATTATTCAGTAATCTTTGAAAAACATGTAAAACACAAACGTAAGGAATAAGTATAAAAACAGAACAGTTTTTATTACTTTAACTAGAACTGGCTTTACTTTATTCGAGTAAGGTATCAATTTGTTTAACTCGAAAGAGTTGATTGAAGAAGACACAGTTTTACACCGTTTTCCAGCGAATTCTGAACGGTTTGCCGGAGATGGCCGATCGGTTCTTTCCAAACGAGATGCCACGCTTTCCAAACGAGATTCCATTGACGGATTCTCTTACCGCCTTTCTCTCTCTCCCTTACCAAACGCTCTCTGAAAAGTTCCAAGCATCTGCATTTCACTTGAAACAATCGGTACTCAAAGACTTAATTTTGAATATGTGGGTGTCTTTCAATGGGTATTTTTGATTGTGGGTAGGCTGAAGTTAGAAGCTTTAGTGATCTTACTTTGGTGGGTCGGTGTGTAAGTGTTTCGTACTTGTAGTTCAGGTGGTGAGGGAAACATGGGGATCACGCGGGAAGCGTGTGAAGGACTATACCCTTTACACGGGGGCTCTTGGAACAGCATACCTGCTTTTCAAGGCCTACCAAGTAACCAAGGATGGGAATGATCTTAAGTTGTGCTCAGAGATTGTTGAGGCTTGTCACTCTGCTTCAGCAGATTCTGGGTATTCTCTCTTTCTTGCGTGTAAGGGTATTGTGAGTTATGACTTAGCCACTATAAAGGGTTGGTTTAAACGTTAAAATGTTTAAATATAACCTTTATGTTTTAGGTAATAGTCTGTCCACTAACAGTGTAAAGGAGTTTTTATACTATCATCTGTTAATAAATTGTTATATGTGTTGAGTTTGCTTTTACAATACATGCTATGATTTTTTACTGGTTGACACGAAAAATTCTGTACGCTAACAGTTCATAGAAATTAATTGTGTATTTAAGTGTACATTATAACTACAATGTTTCTACCATAATCCACAATATCATCTGCCATATTTTTATGTTGGATGTTTGGTTTGTGTCATCTACTGTTTATAATGCTGGCTTCAATCCTATGTGGGAAATGAGATGATTTTGGTTTAACTTTCTAAATTCTAATGTATGAGTTGCAGCCGTGTGACATTTCTCTGTGGGCGTGCTGGTATTTGTGCTCTTGGTGCTGTTGTAGCTAAGCATACTGGTGATGAAAGACTACTTGACTATTACCTGAGACAATTCAAAGAGGTACTTTGTTGTTTTTATTTCTGATCCCTGTGATAGTTCCTATTTATACATGGAATCAAGTTGTATAACCCCTTTTCATATATGTGCCTTTGCATAGAACAGATTGTAATACCTCGTGATTCGCCCTATGAGCTATTGTATGGCAGAACAGGTTATTTATGGGCTTGTTCATTCTTAAACAAGCATATTGGTAACAACACAATACCTACTACCCACATGGTAATAAGGCCTTCATGATGAGTCTCATGGCATTTTTTACTCTGCAATTTATTTTGACAAGATGGGTTTTTAACTTCCATAGAGAGCAATAGTGGATGAAGTTATCACCGCTGGCAGACAATTGGGTCACAAGGGAAGATGTCCTCTGATGTATGAATGGCATGGGAAGAAATACTGGGGTGCTGCACATGGACTTGCAGGAATTATGCATGTTTTGATGGACATGGAACTCAAGCCAGATGAGGTGGAAGAAGTCAAGGGTACCCTACGTTACATGATTAACAATCGTTTCCCTAGTGGCAATTATCCCTCCAGCGAAGGAAGTGAAAATAACCGTCTTGTGCAGTGGTGTCATGGTGCTCCCGGAGTCACTCTTACCCTTGTAAAGGCTGCTGAGGTAATATTTTCCTAAGTTGCCAAATTCAAATGCATACTGGGATATGGTTTTTCATCTTTGAAAGGAAGCTACTGGTTATAACTTATGCATCATTTAAGCATACAATGTGATTTATTTCCTTGAGATAGTGTTTCCACACAGGCATGAAGGGAACTGATAAATCATATACTTTGCATGAATCTGGTTGCATTGGATTAATACCTTACCGTTGCTTTTAAAAAGAATGACTAATACTCCAATAATAATGACTAGTGAATATGGTGGCACTGAAGCTGAAAATAATATATGCAATTCAGTTGGGATTTAAAGTAAGAGAAATGTTAGGAACATAATCTTTAACAAACTCTATCATTGTTTGAAATTTATTGGAAATCATAAAATTTTTTGGTCTTACGTTTTTTTCCATTTGAATCTCTTTCATTAAGCTTTAACAAATACAAAAAATTGTGTCAAGAAGAATGTGTTCCTAGTACACTTCGTAAGGGTAATTCATTTTTGAGTTCAGCAGAAGTCATATTCCTTTTACTTGTCCAATTCCTGTACAAAAGTTTCACTTCTGGTTTTCTTATATTTTAAATTGCAGAAGTTATGCAATGATTATTGAACCTAGCTGTGAAATATATGTTCACATCTCATGACTGTAATTTTTGCCATAACAATTAGGTTTTTGGGGACAAGGAATTTTTGCAAGCAGCTGTAGATGCAGGGGAAGTAGTATGGAAGAGGGGTCTGCTTAAGCGAGTTGGGATGTGTCATGGCATCAGTGGGAACACTTATGTCTTTCTTTCTCTTTACAGATTGACGGGAAATGAGGAGTACTTGCACATGGCCAAAGCATTTGCTTGTTTCCTACTTGATAGGGCACAAAAACTGATCTCAGAAGGAAAGATGCATGGAGGAGATCGCCCCTATTCCTTATTTGAAGGTCTTGGAGGAATGGCATATACTTGTCTAGACATGGTTGATCCACAAATGGCCAAGTTCCCTGGTTATGAATTTTGAGTCACTGTCATGATGTATATTAATATTACACATATCCATCTTGACGAACTTCGGAAATATGTGAAGAAACTGCAACTTTGTAATTGTGGCTCTGTAATGTTATATGATATGTATGGGAGTTAACTGTGATGCATCATGCATAGTTCTAGCTTTCAAAAATACCGTTTAGTTAGCTTATATCATGGTTAACAAAATATTTTTTTTAATAATTCTTGGGAGAATTTAATAAATAATTATCTTTTTAACAGAAATTGTGCCTAATGAGCGTGAAGTGAAGATAAAAAAAAAACAAAGTACAATTTTAGGTTACTATGCACAGTTATTTCAGAGGTTATGGGCAAGTTGCCACACCCTCATGGGTGAATGATTTTATTGAGTCTTGATTCATAATCAACACCTCAAAGCAAAGAAGTACCTAGCTAACAAAACAACATCAACGCATTCAAAATGGTAAGATATATCTATCCACTCTTTTTTGGGACGTCATTTTCCTCCATGCAAGTGCAAGGTCTTTAGCACAACATGGATTTTGGAGGCTCCTCCCCCTTAGGCCAAACCAACGAGCTTCTCACTAATTTCCCACACCTTACGAGCCTTCTCAGCATCACTGGCCTCCTGTGACAACTGGTTCTCAAATGAAGCAGATGTTTTATTCCAGCTCCAGTAAACACCAGATTTTGTAAGGCTTGGATCACTCACAACCTGTATAAAACACAACCACAACACATGAGATATAAAGACACTTGAACACTTCACGCTCTTGTTATCATTATCGACCATAGAGGGTCATTGCTACCTGAGCAAGTCTCTTTCCTGCTTCATCTTCTGAGACATATCCTTTGGTTATGTACTTCTGGAATGGAGGGAATAGAGTTCTGAACAAGGGAATGTGCTCTCTGAACAAGCCGGTTGTGGCAATGCAACCGGGGTAGAGTGATGAGAACGTGATTCCAGTTTCCTCATGGTATCGTCTGTGGAATTCCTGCATTGTGAGCATGTTACAGACTTTGCTATCCTTGTATGCCTTGGCACCATCAAAGTCTCCACCATCAATCATGGCTGAACTGTTTAGCCCATTCAAACCACCCTGAAGTCCCCTCAAGTCACCAAGGTTAGCCTTGGGAGGTACATTACCAGCCAATGTGTTGGTGTTCCCTGTTGAATCCACACAATCAGCACAAAAATGCAACCAAATAATGTGTGATAAGAACTAGAATTCTCAATAAACATGCTAATAAACTGACCAGTGATTGAACCAACAATGATCAAGCGCTTTGAAGGGTAATCAGATTTGTTCAAGTCCTCAACCAACAGGCGTGCAAGGAGGAAATGTCCTAGATGGTTTGTTCCAACACTGAGTTCAAAGCCTTCAGCGGTGAATGTAGGTTCCTTAGCAGTTGGCAAGTAAACGGCAGCATTGCAAACCAACACATCTAGTGGCCTTTCTGATCTTCTGAAGTTATCAACAAATTGACGGACACTGTCAAGAGAGGCAAGGTCCAAGTGCATGATGGTGTAGTTTTCCTTAGCCATGCCAGCAGATTTTGCAGCTCTTGCAGCTTTGAGGTAATCCCTGCAGGCCATTATTATATGCCATTTTCCTGTCTCAGCCAAAGCCTTAGCAGTGGCCAGACCTAATCCAGAGGAAGCCCCAGTAATCACAACACTTCCTTTCCTCAATGTTTTCTTGCCTTCTGGTGTAGACTTGGTGACTGCTGGAGAGGCTGTAGCCACTGTCTCCGCCCTAACAGCATCAATCTTTTGCCGGAATTCCCTCTGATGGAGAGAGGGGTAAACAAAAAAAAAAAATTAGATAATTGCCCCCAAAACTTTTTTCTTTAGGAAGGTGGGTGGATTACACAGTGCCTAGTATTTTGTTTGTTATCAGAATCTGAATTGATTATAGAATACGGATCAAAAACCCATTTCAAACAAGTATAATGACATATCAGAGGCTAAAGCATTCAAATTCATGTGTTCCAAAAAGTATAATCACATTAAGTTTTTAACTGGAATATACTACTATCCCTCTGTCCAATAACAAGTGTCGTTCTAATCTTTCTACACAAACCAATAAAAGCAAATAAATAGACAAAAAGGTGTAACAATTCTATAAAATTAACTTTATCATCCTTGTTTATTTAAACAATATATATTGTTTTGGTCATTTTACATGAGAAACCTTCAAACTTGGATTTCCAAAATTAAAAACTAAAAGAGCAAATTACACTGTCATGCTCTGAGATTTTGTTAAATTTCTCTGCCATGTCTTATTTTTAATCCCTAGACTAACTCTTACATTCTTAAAAAAAGATTTCATTGACTTTCTTTATACAAAACACTGACACTCTATCACCCACAGAAAACACATTGTACTCCTCCAAGGAATTGCTCCAAACCTTTAACAAATTGGGTGTCGCCAGAAACTCAAATTTTAGTATAATTTGCTCAAAATGGAATCATTCCTAATATAATATTACTCAGATTAATAAGAAACAACTTAATGGAGAATTGAGAAGAAGATAGCAAAGCATTAATTGAACTACCTTGCATCTCAATGCAGAGGAGCTGAAGTCAGCTTTGATAGGTTCTGACAATGAAAGACCAAACAGTGTGGAGTCCTTGAGACACACACCACTCTTTCCCTGCAAACACAAATGCCAGAATCCAATTAAAAAAGCCACAAAACACAATGAATAAGAAAAAGAAACAGCTTCCTGGTGGGAAAGTGAAGCAAACCTCTTTAGGGACAGAGAAAGAAGCAGGAAGAAGAGAAGCAGCTTGGAGAGCCATTGGAAGAAAGAATGGATTTTGGGTTTTGGGTTTTACAAGGGAGTGAAGTAAGTAGAAGTGGTGTTACCACTGGGGTAATGGAATGTGTGGTTCATGTTTGTGCACTGAAAATGAGTATATATATGAAGTGTTGTTTGGGATGATATGAGTGGATAAGATAATTAGCAGCATGTGCATGTGCCACGTCATTTGGAACCAACCAATGGAGTGTGGAGTTTTGGATTTCTTAAGAAGGGATATTTTGATCCGTTGGCAATAGCAGCCACTAGAAGGTATGGCCTATGGAGGCTAAATATCAGTGTTGAAAGAGATTGAAGGAGTGGAGGTAGGCCATGGTGGATAGAATCTCAATGAAATGAGGCCTTTTTTGGAAACTTCCTTGTGTTGCTAATTTTTTCTGTCACAAATGAAGATACTAGAAGTTTGAGGAAACTTCATGGTCCAAATACATGCCTTTGCAAATGTTAAAGTTGTAGGGGAATGAATTGGTATTGAGCCTACCAAATTTACCACAATGAACTATATGAAGAATGAACCCTGTAACACAAGTGTCTATTGTGGATATTTTTTTTATTTTTTATGTAAACACATTTTTTCGGGAGTAGTATTGGAAATGAGAATTGACAATCAAAGTTTGATGCGGGAGCAGCAAATATTGGGGTGGAAATAGCAGAGCCCGTATGATCATTATGAAATAATTCCTACATAAACAAAGAAAAAAGGCTCAAATCTTGTACGATAGTTTTTAACATAAGATAATTCTTTATGCACCCCATAATTTCTTCATACACCTCTATATTTTTTAAATTTTCCATTTTACCCTTTGTTATTTATATGAGTATGTGGTTTGGGATCCTTTCTGAAATGTGGAATCTCCGGACTGTGAAGTGAAATCATAAGAATATGTAAGTTCAGTATTTTTTTTCTTCTTCAAATTGTGTAATTCAATTCTTGAAATGAATTGTGTAATTGAAAACTTCAAAATAGTATTCTGTGCACAATCAAGAACATATCCCTATAAAATATTTAAGATTTGTGGATTTATTATCTATTTAAACAAAATTTATTTAACTAAATATACTCGTTTATATCTATATAAGTACAAATTTATTAAATAATACATGTATATAACACTTGCGTCTTTCAAACTAAATATATAATAAATATTACATATTACTTGTATATGGTTAACTATGAGATATACTTAACCGTTTATGTTTAACATTTGATCAAATATAAAAATATTTTTATACTTAATTATTTAATCACACCATCAAAACTAAATATAAGATTCCTGTAAACTTAGATTTATAAGAGTGATATTTAGTTAGCTCTAAAGCAAACCCATTACTTTTTTTTGCATTGATTTCTCTACAACCACACATTTTTCAAACTTTTATAACCTTTTATTAGCTTTTCCTTCAACTAATTCATTTTGTTTAATTATAAAACACTTATGCAATAATTTTTTTTTTTTCAGAAAACAAAGTTTTAGGTTGGCTAATCCAAAATGAAAAGCTTAATTTCAGATCAGCCATGTAGAAGTTAAAAGTTTTGGTATTACGTTTTCGTATTATTCCATCCCATATTATTTATTTTCAATATTGTTTAACTTTCTGATTATGAAATTCGAAAATGTATTTCAAAATCAGAACGTTAAATAAATTAAAAATAAATAACAGCAGCAATTCAAAGCGTAATATTAAAATTTCAAAATTCTAAATTCATGTACCCAGAGCTTTTCCAAGAAAACTGTATGGAGGAGTATTGTTGACATTTCTCAGTTTATGAAAATGCATGAGGAAAGTATAGAGGTGCGGGAAGAAAAAGTAGTGGGAAGAAGATAAATTGGTTTGCATGAATTTGGAGGTGGTGGTGCACCAAGTCCTTAAGATTTCTTAATTTCTAATATCGGTAATACAACGATCATTCAAATCTCCTTCTACTATTTTTAGTAAGTTCTGGTTTTAAGGAATTTTCACATTCTTCCACTGATACAGTCATAAGAGTTTAATTGTTTTACCTACGAAGGCATAATAGATTTCCAAGACCCCTGCCAATTAACTTTTGCAGAGTTTTCATGGATTTCTATAATCAAGATAACTAATATTTTGACTGTGTTTTTCAAAAAATTTAGAGAATAATATATTTTTATAAAAATTTTAAATAGTTTATAATAAAATAATTGTTTACGATAAGAACTTGAAAAAAAAGATTGAAGTTTAGAAATTTATAAGGAATTTGATTATTTAAAATTATATAATTTTAAATTTTATTTAAAAGTTAAAAATTTTGTATTTTTGTTTAATTTAAACTTTAATTGAATGGATTTTTGTTAGGATATTGTTAGATGATTAAATGTCATCGGCTTGATATTGCTTTTTAGTTTATATTAATTTAGGATTATTTTTAATACATGTTAGTTAGAATTGTTTTTCAATAATTATTTGTGTTAATGTTAATTAAGACTTTTGTTTCTAATATTTGCAAAACTCTTTTTGACTAAGGTCAACCAAGATATTTTATTTACTCTAACGAACCTATTATTTGGTCTATGTAAGTTAGAATTTCTTAGTTAATATTGATAAAAAAATATACTTTTACTAATATTGTTGTAATTTGCATTTAGTTGTAATTGAAATGCTTAATATATTAAATGAGTAAACAAAAATTTAATAAATTTGGAAGTGATTGGCTTTGGACAAAATATAGAATTCCATAACAAAACTGACAAAGTGTGTAAAAGAATCATCATTTCTAATTTCAATAAGCTTTTCCCGTGCTTGCGTTACTCTACAATTGCCGATTACATCCATCGGTTTCTAAATTTCCTGCTGTAACTTTTTTTTTTCTTTTTTTTTTTGTTTGACAATGTTTCCCCTTTATCCCCCTCAGTGCCTGAATGGAATGAGAACCTATCTTTCATCCAACGCACAAGAACAAGAAAAGAAAATAAATGAACCCCGCTAATATTACAAATCTCACCCACTTTTTCTGTACAGGTTTTTCTTCACCAACAAATGGAGAAGGTGAACTCAACTGCCTTCTGAGCATCTTCATTCTATCACCTCTTATATCCGAAGTGGCAATCCAAAATTTTGGAAAGTTCTAATTTCCCCTCGAAGGCCGGCAGTGACAATCACCATTCCCCAGGCTGACATTTTTTGACTTGCCCCATTAGAGAAATCCATACTCACACGAGGGCTTTGGTTTCTTGCAGCCAGAACAAGTTTTTCCTCTGGCCATGTTGCAGAAATTCTATCAAAAAAGTAACTGTTTGTGGCACTTGCAATGGTTGCATGGCGTGGACTATTGTTGTAACCAGATGCAGGTCTTGTTGAACCCTCGGAGACAAAGTTTTCCTCTACAGGGGTAGGAGGATGATTGGCTGATGACACTTCATCAGCATTGTTATCAAGCTCCGGTTGTTCTCCAGAAAATGTATCATGCATGTCCCATGCATCACCCATACCAGGCCAGGGAATGGCCACTGACACATCTTTACAGTGAAAATGTTCATAGGATCGTGTGACAGTGACACCTTTGCTTCTGTTAGGCCTGCAATCAGCCTCGTTTTTCCAGATGTATACATGGGAGTCCTCACTTGCTGCGACAACATATTTACCATTTGCCGTGAGGGATGCTGAAATTGGGCTAGTTGCATTCCGAAAGCCTGCACAAAACTTGCATCAGTTTGATCAGCAGCAAGGAAATAAGAATACTGAAGACTTGTTGCCATTTTAGACTAAGTTGATAAGCTAGCAAGACCGCAACCTTTTCATCTGTCCAAATAAATATACCATATACGTCTGATAAGAAAGAGACAAATATCCTCCCCATTCCAGACAAAACATAAAGAAAAATAATCAAGTTTTTCTTTGACCATAGAATTAACAAACCAAATTTTGATGCAGATAAAAGCAGTGTACCAAATGGTTTTTTCACATGTTATAAATTTTCACTTAATATAACACATACCTTTAAACTTATGAACCAGATCAACACCATCAACCACCCGTATTCTTGAGTCAGCAGAGGTGATAAGTACTTCTGATGAACTTCCAGGGGCAAACTGTTCAAAAAATTCAGATAGGAAAACAAGTACAAAGTCAAAGCAAATCCACGTACGCCCTCCCATTTTATTTTATTTTACTTTACTTTTTCGTTCAATGTTTTGGATGGATACACAAAAAAGTAAATCAGTATTCATTACATTACCTGGAAACCAGTAATTTTCTTATGATGTGATTTCTTTTTCTTGTTTTGGAGATTGATCTGACTTTTCTGTTGCAACTTATTTTCTGAATGAAAAATCAAAACTATAATCAGTGGCCCCACAATCACCAGAATATAGATAAGTAGTCACAGTTTTAAAAATAAAAAAGCATTTAACAATACCAGATGTATTATATAAATGGCAGCTACCCTTGTATGAACCAACCAGTGCACCCTGCACCAAACAATTTAACTGCGTTGAACATAAAATTGTACTTCTGAGCGTTCAAAAAGATGCATGTTAGCCTTAGACCAACCTGACCATCAGGTGTATAACAAGCAGCAGTGACCATCTCATGCAGATCTGTCCAATCAACAACTTGTCGATCAGGAATGCTCCATATGCGAACCTTAGCATCCAAAGATCCACTAATGAAGTATCTATCATCAACAGGATTAAACTGGATGCAAGTTACTGTGCCAGAGAGAAAGAAAGATTGAAGCAAAAGTCTTAATTAGCAAAGAACAAAAACGGTGGCAGTAGGGAGGTAAGGGGATTCATTGTAAAATCTAATCCACCCTAATGGATAAGCTCGTGTACAAATAGTTCTATTTGCAGTAGAGACGATATTTTATAAAATTGTCTATATGCCACAATGTGATTACCCAATCCTAAAAGAAGGGGGATATCTTGAAGATAATTGGACAGGGATAGGATGAACTTATAATCGGATAAAGTTTTTAGTTAGGAACAGGCAGAATAAACAATCATAAAAAGTAAAAACACATAAAAGTATAAGAGTGATCTGTCATTGACCTTAATTTATCCATGAGTTCCACTCAGATTAAGGGAGATTATTGCAATATGTAATAACTGCATTTACTCACCATAGTCACTGTGTGAAAATATTTTCAAACAAGACTTGCTAGACAGATGCCACAGCCGCACAGTTTTGTCCATTGAAGATGAGAGCAAGTGCTGAGAAAAAATTGTGGGGAAAAAATATTAAAAGGATGATCTAAATATACAAGCATTTTAACTCATTCTTAGAATATATTACACTGCTTTTTCACAAATATTGAAATTTTAAAGATTTATCAACAGACATTAATAATAAATATCTCTAAAATAAATAGAAGATATCCAATGAAAGATTTTCAAAGACAAACATTTTGGCCTGCAATAAATATCAATCATTACAATCCATCCATAAAATTTCAATCACTCCAAAAGGTGCTCATCCTAGTCCCACATTATTGTGACTCTATCCACAAGGTATATAACTCAAACAAGGGTTTAAGATGTGTTTTGGTATCAAGGGGAAGGTACAGCAAATGAAAAAAAATTAAGTAAAAAGTTTTGATAAAATGTTTTTAAGTCAAAGATGGATTCATCAAACAATATAAATTGCAACCAGTTTCAAATATTGTCCATTTCTCTATTATTGGGTTTGAACTAGTTCAACGACAAATATTATTTGGCACATGTAAGCAAATCATTTATAAATTCCGAATAAAATATAAGGAAAGGGGGAGATAAATACTGATTTCTTACAAGGGAAAAAGAGATAGGATTACAGCAACTTAATTTAGAAATGCTTTTGGGCAGTTTTTGAGTTTGACTTAGAAACTGAGCCAATGGGAACTGGCTTTTAAATTTGACTGGTTACTATTAACAAATTAGGACCTCTGTACCTAGTTAGTCAATATCTTTTTCTTTTTCATTTTTTAAAGTTTAGCAAATACTACCATAAACTTACATAGGAAACAATGAAAATTGACCTCTAGCTAAGATTAAAAAGAAAAAATCAAATCTCAATCATTTATCACAATGACATTGATGAACCATCTGAAAAGCACTCCCATGTTACAAACTAGATCCTAAGCATGTTACTGAGTGGCAGATATTCTTTGTGTCTATTGACCAGTAAATTTTAGTTCTCGTTTGCAGATTTCATCTTAAAACCAACTGACATTAAGTGGAAACAAATATATAAGCCACATCCTAAGAACTGAGGAAAGCCATATAGGACTTCCCAACATTCGTTTCATTATAGCCAATCCAAACTATCTCCGCATGTACTGTTCACTATAGTTATTGCTGGAAAAATTAGATATGCCCAGAGGATTTTACTGTCAAAGTAACCATTAATTATAATTAGATATTAAACACAAGTGCCATCCTGTAGTTTATAAGTTACCTTCCTAAATTAAACCATTTTTAAACTCCTTTCTAAAGAATGCCACGAATAGCAATGTAATTCCATAGGAGAAATAGACAGCTTTGTACCCATTAAAATCAAAACTTCATAAACCAAAACAGCAACCTAACAGGGTGTAGGAAAAAAAAAAAAATCCAGAAACCTTCTCGTTGGGCCAGAACTTTATCCACTTGATCCAACAATACATCGACTCAACCCAAACTAAAAATAGCCTAGTAGCTCACGAACTGCACATAAATTACCTTTCAATGTAATAACCAGAAAACACTAAACAAAATAACGGTAGAACCTCACTCAGTAAGATAATCATTGTTGTCTAAACTGTGTATAAAAACATAACAGATAACACCATTTGAAATCCATAATTTGTATCCCTTGATGCATTTTCAACCACTCAAAAACTATCCTACTCCCATCAATTATCTAAGAATGTCAAACCTTTCTGATATACAGATACAGCGCAGAAACTAACTCCAACAGTTCAGTAAATGCGAATTGTTCAGTTAACAGAGAAATGAATAATGTACAGAAGCATATCTAATACAGCAGTGCAAAACACTCTTCACAGCTATACTGACACATTGAAATTGAACACTTTTCTAGAACTAATGAACATCAATCAAGAAGACCCATCTGAAAATTGGAAGCTAACCTGAGACTTAGACCATGAGAGGTCAAGCACATCATGCAGATGTCCCTGAAAGGAGCAAACGGGTTTGTCAGTGAGTGCAAACACGGTCTGCGGCACGACAAACTGGTCGAGGCTCAAGGACTTCCTACTCACACTGGACCTCCCCTTCCTCTTCCTCTCCACATCCCTTAGCGGCGATAGCATTGCCGCAGCCGTCGGCTCCGGCGACCCATTCACCACCAAAAACATATTCACACTCCCCCCATCCTCCCCCTTCTCCCTATCCAGCAGCAGCAGCTCCCCCTTCCTCTCCCCCTCCACCACCTGCCACACATGAATCACGCAATCCTCACCAGCACTCGCCAAATACTTCCCATCCAAACTAAACTTAATGCTCCAAATAGACCCACTATGCGCCTGAATCTCCTGGCTCTTGTAAAGCGCCGTCACCTCCTTGCAACTCTTCCCATACTGCTTCACTCTCACCCTCTCCGGACCGTGAAACGTCGTGTCCTGGCTGTCGTCGGTGGCCGAGCTGGACCGCCGGCCGCCCTTCTCCGACGAGGTGTCCCTCTCATCGCTGCTCCGCCGATCCCTGTACCCCGCCACGGAGCTCGCCACACTCTTGATACTCTTCAACCACCCCCCTCCCTTCTTCTTCACCTTGGACCCACTCGCATTGGAATCGACGCTAGCCTCCTCAACATTCTGCCTCCGCATTAACTCCTGAACGATGGGGGAGTGCCCCACCGTCATCTCGAACTCCTCCATAGTCAAGTGCCGCCCCGTGGCAACCTCCCGCAGATTCTCCCAATCGTTCACCACGAACTCCTTCCCGTTGTCGAGATCGCGTATCGTGCAGAGCTCTTCGGACGGCGGCTTGGGGTTCGGCGGCCTAGGATTGGCGGCTGCGGAGGATGAGGTGGCGGATGCTGCGGAGGCGGCGGCGGCGTCGGCGGTTGTGTTAGTGGTGGTGGCGGTGTCGGATTTGGATCGGATTGGGGAGACGCGATCGCGTGGGGGAGGGTGAGGGTTTTGGCGCGTGAGTGAGGATAAGCCGAGTGATAGGAGGAGGCGCGTGCGGCGCTCTGAGACAGAGGTGGGTTGGGAGATCCATACGTCGTAGTTGTTGGTGAGGGGGAAATTGGGGAGTGTGTCGTTTTGATGGGGTTGGGCGTCGTTTTCGATATCTTCGTTGTCGGAGTTGGAGTTGGAGCATGAGCAGGAGGAGGAGAGAGAAAGTAAACGGTCGTGAGAGTCGTAGAAACAGTCTTGTTCTTGGTCTTGGTCGTGTTTTTGTTCTTCTTCGTCTTCTTCTTCTCCCAGAGCCTTGCTCATGGTTCGTGCTGAAAATAAGGGCTCAGAAGATTGGGATTGGGATTGGGCATTCCCATTGGCAATGAAAATGCCCAATCGATTATCCGATCAGTGACGGCGATTAGATCCGACCCGAATGAGATGCAACAGAGAAGAAGAGAAGAAGAGTAATGTGAGATTGTACAGAGCCTACGCTATTGCTATCGCTATGCTATGCTCTGCTAGCACACAACAACGCAGGCACCATCAATTTTCATTTTCCTTTTTTCTTTTTTCAGCCTTTGATGATATAATCAATGCATCTACCCTCTCTCCGTTTTGTTTTGTTTTCGCTTGCTTTGTGTTGTGCCTGTCTCTGTTTTCTGCGCCCTTTTCTCTCTTTGGACTTCCAACTACTAACAATTAACAATTTCCTTTCTTCTTACTGCCTAACGCTGTTTCTTCTTTCTTCACTAACTTCTTTTTAACTAATAACAAAATTTAATCAATTATTTCTCAACTTATAACAATAATATTATCATGCCGGTTACCTCATTCTCAAAGAACGTAAGAAAATTACATTTCGAGTAACTGCAAAATATTTTACATTATGACGTCATAAATATATAGATATTTAGATATTCATATAACATGCTCCTTTAATTACGTAATCTATATATAGACGTGCAAAATTAGAATTAGTCTTTCAATTAAGAAGAACCGAGACCACCTCTTCACTGGTGTTATGACTTTTTTTTGTCAAAAATAAAGGATGCTTTTGACTTTAAATTTTGCTACTAGTTTTTTTTTTTTTTAAATTGATGTCAGGAATAAATATTAATTTAACGAAAATAATTATATAAAGCGTATTAGGTATATTTTAGCCATATGTCTACCGCATTTTAATAATAGAATAGATCATGGTATCATTGCAATTTGTCAGCACTTTTATTTTAAAATGCGGTAAATTGTTTTCCTTTTCTTTTAAAAAGAGAAATCATATTTTATTTTCTTATTCATCATTAAGGAAGGGAAAAAAAAATCAACATGTAACTTTCAATATATGTTATGAAGGCAAAGACAAAAAAGCCCTCTCTATAATTTTGTCATCAACATGTTCCATGCCCGGGGCTGATTCCCACCAACAATCCCATTTGCATCGTTGTTAGCTAAATATTAATTTCAATGTCAGATTTTCTTCACACAATAATTTTGAAATAAATATATATATTTTTTGCGATTTAAAATATTTAAAGAAAATAATAAATAAGAAAGGTACACGTATATGAACGATCTTGCATTGGTGAGGCAAGAATATTATATTAGTATATACATAAGCACATAAGCATGATTTTCCACGATTAAGTTCAAAGTGGTAGAAGAACTCCACCAACAAAAGTTTTGGTGTTCTTGAAATTGTCCCTCGAACAGTTTATGTTCCTCAAAGTGTGTTGCATTTTGGTGAGGCACTATAATTGTGTCTTGGATTAGCACTCAACAACACATTTGTTTTATTTTTGACATTTCAAAGCTAGCATCACAAGAAAGACATTCACGAGAGGAATTTTAGGAACATTTGATTATACTAACTGGGGACAAATTAAAAAGGTAAAGGTGTGTCATTATGTGATAAACACTGTAACTTTGAAAAGTGGTGACTTACAAGGCTCACCTGAATCATGCATAGGTAGGGGTCACTAAACCTCTTTTCTATAATTAAGGATGATGTATTATTATGTTTTTTTTTAATAAATTAATTCTCTATCTTTTACTTTTCTAACTTTTGATTATTGTTATATTCTTATGTTCAATTATGATTATATCTCATACCCATCTTGTCTTTCTCTTCCACCAATAACCCAAGTTTTAATTAATTGGTGATAACTTGTGATTATTACCCAAATTAATTACATTGGCTAATCTAAATTAAGCTAGGGGCATCCATTTAAGGACCTCCAAAATGTCTATTTTCTTGGTCATGGAGGGGAAATAATATTGTCAAAATAGATGGTACCTCATCTTTCAATTATTGTACCCAAAAATAAATAAATGGGCATGCTAATTAGCTTCATACTTATGTTAACTAATTTCCCCGCATAGAATTTTTTTTTTTTTTTTAAATGATGACAGCCTGCATGAGGACATTCAGAATTATTGAAACGATTATAGAATTTTAAGCTGGTTTTATTTGAATGAGTTGAAAGATTACAGGTGAGGAATTTTTAAGAAATAAAACCTTGCATGTGTAAGCTATATTAACTTATTGAAAATCTTGTAGTTTTCTGTAATTTCATTAAGAAAAACTTTTGAAGTAATTAAGGAGACTCTTCTTGCATTATCAGAAAAATAAAATAAAATATAATAATAACTAGATATTAAATAAGGATTCCTAAATATAAACTTAAGTAAAGCATTTCATATGTGGCAGTTATGATAAACGAAATATTGCTGACAACAAATATGTGAAATTATTATTTAATTGGGACTAAATAAATCTCATTAACGAGGACACATATACTGTAAAAGAAGATTATTATTCCACTTTTTATGTAATAATATATTTTAATTTTCATAAATTTATTTTCTAATTAATAAGAGAACATTATTGTTTTTTTAAATCATGTATTATAAAAATTAATAAGTTTCAATTATGTATCAGTTTATGGTAAATAAAAATGTAAAAAATGGCTAATTTCAGTGTATTTCAATTGAGTTTATAAATATAAATTTTCTTGTACTCATCATTTGCATGACCATTAATTACATGGTATTTTCTGGCTGATTTATAATCCATTTTCTTCAACAAATTTTTCTCTTGTTTCTTTCAGTTTTTGGTTCACAGTGATTGTAACGTTAATTTCAATTTATATTATTATTAATTAATTAATTATTCCATTCCAAAAGAAGTTAAAAAACTGAACTGTATATAACAAGTTTTCAAGAACTAAATATATATATATATATATATATATATATATATATATATATATATATATATATATATATATATATATATATATATATATATATAT
>Ga0209489_101365_pt1 | contig 50141 bp, 18 predicted proteins | sample SiratrowhiteBW_FD_187527 | JGI IMG/M metagenome (GOLD analysis project Ga0209489, IMG submission 187527) | Root nodule microbial communities of legume samples collected from California, USA - Siratro white BW (SPAdes) (version 2) | ecosystem: Host-associated > Plants > Roots > Nodule | place...
TATATATATATATATATATATATATATATATATATATATATATATATATATATATATATATTATCTGACGCGTCTTTCACGAGAAAATGAAAAAATATATAAATATGATAAAATTTGTTTTTTGTAATCTTATAAAAGCGTATGGATAGTTAAAAACAATAAAAATATATTACTTGAAATAAATACTCAACTCTAATGCCATGAGTATGGTAAGCCTCCCACCTCTTAAAAAGAAAAACATAAACCCTAACTTTTCTTTATCTTTCTATCTGTATCTCTCCATATTTTCCTTTTTTCTTAATTTTTAGTTTCATATATAATTTATTTCAGAATCTGATTATATCATATAATAGTTAAAGAAGTAAAAAATATTTCTATTCGATCAGATTTTCAAACATAATAAACTCCTATTTACTTTATAGATATATTATTTTCTCTTTATCCTCTTAGGTTTTCGTCACCAATTTTTGAAGGATCAGTTTAGATATACTAAATTTTGGTTATATTTTGATAACTTGCTTTAGATGTTTATATTTTGAAATTATATCACTGTTTGACTTCGGAACTACCTTGATAGTGAGCTTTTTAGGTAAGGAAAGCTAGTAACTTATTTTTATACTATTTAATTACTTTTAAATAGAACTTTAGGATAAAAGACTTGAATATGTGATTATCAGTGCTCAAGTCTGGTCTAACTGATCCTTGAGCACTGAATAAGTATGATTGTTTATTTTTATTTGACGTAATTAATTGACCTAATTTGAGTAATAATGTTAGAAAGTAGTATGTGTGAACTTGTTGGAATACTAAATTTTGATGATTTAGTAATTAAGTGTTGCTTTGAAGATGGAAAAATTATTATATAATATAATTTGTGAATTGAATGTTATGTATTGATGTTAATAATGGAATGATGAATTTGAAGTCATACATTTGAGATAATGTATGAGTTGTGCTTGTTTGTATATATTAAGTATAACATGCGGCCTATGTTTTAACAGAGATCTTCTAACTAACTTCACTGATGATCTAAGTCATGTAAACTAAGATATCAGGTGGTGAAAAGTTAACGAGGAAGTTCATACACACTGGAATTGCTGGTAGACACTCGGTATTGGATTTGAACTTACCCTGATCATTTCCCTTAGATTCACTGGTAATCTAAGGTTGGATTTTGGATTAGATATTAGTCTCTGGTAGAGACGTACTTAATGGGTCTTCTTGAAGACAATAGGTCCATGTATAACCTATATGTGTGTTGTAGTCCATGTGTGTGTGATGTGGTTCACGTATAGTCATTGTGTGTGATGTGGTTCACGTATAGTCATTGTGTGTGATGTGATCCATATGTGACCGATATGTGTGATCTAGTCTATTTGAGACTATGTTCAATATGTTGAGACTTTAATATGTTTAAAATTATTAAAGTGTTGCAGTAAAGTTAATATAATAAATTCAAAATTAGTTCTTCAATTTAATTAAATATATTTAAATTTTATTTTGAATTTAATTAAATAATTTTGATTAATTCTCTTTTAATTTTATTTTTTATTTTAATTCTATAATTTTAGTTAAATATATTTTAATCTTGTTTTGAATTTAATTACACGATATTTATTGAATTTTTTGCAATATTATTTTGAATTTATTTCTGTAAATTAAATTGAATGTTTTAATTTTATTTAGAATTTAATTCTGTAGTTTTAATTAAATCCGTTTCAATTATACCTTAAATTCAATTCTATAATTTTATTTGAACACATTCTAATTTTTATTTTAAATTTAATTTTGAAATTTTGATTAAATTTATGATAATTTTATTTTAAATTGACTTATATATTTTAATTAAATTTTTCTATTTTATCTTGAATTTAATTACAAACTCTACTGCATTGGTTTGTAGTTTAACTTTAACTTTGTTTTTTTAACTTGTTAGTACTTGTAACTTTTTCCTTTTTTTTCTATTGTATTCAAGGGCAAGGCAAATTGGAAGAGTCTGCTGCTAAAGGAAGGAAAGGAGGGGATGGTGAAACTAAGGAAGTAGCTGCCAAAGGGAAAACCCATACTGAATGAGTTAGATTAGAGTTCAGGAGACATCAATTTGTTTTTTGTCAGGTGTATTATTTAATATAATTTGGAAGTGTCCTGTTCTGTGAAACTTGACTAATACGTCTTTTCTTCAGATATTATCTTGCTACGATCTTATACCAAGTATTTTTCTATCTATTTTTATATTTGGTGAACACAACTGAAACAATTAACAATAAGAACTTGTCTCAATTGATAGAACTCAGAAACGATATTACATTAATTAAAAGAAGTTGACCCTTTATCACCACTTTAGCAAACTAGAACAACAGGGGATCAAACACAGAAACTGCATTCATAAACTCTTCGTCTGATTCCAAAGCACTCATTGTATGTGGGAAAAGGCAAACTTCCAAATCAATGCTTCCTCCTCCTTCACGCCCTGGGTATGATGTCACTTTCCCATCAAATTTATTTGCATAGCCACTTCTAGCAGCCACCGCTTTCCCCATTCCAAATTCATTCCCATACATATTGAACCTGGGCGAGCTACCCATCATCACACAATACGGTTCAAAGAAACGACCCATTTGATATACGAAAGGAGACTCTAACCACTGTTGGAGATACTGCAACACCACTCTATCATTAAGGTTTGCAACAGCCACGTGCAACTTCCATGCTGCCCATCCTAGATTATTCTCAAGCAATTCCCCTTTTGTCGTTTCTGCATTCACCGCATGAAGGCAGTTTCCAAAGTATTCTTCAGGCAGAGGAGGTTCCATTCTTGATCGACTGTCTGCGGCTAATCTGCAAATCGTTTTTTGGTCTGAGGGTGGTGAACGCGCACGAGTTATCGATCTCCAAACAAGTGCTGATAATGACTGGAAAGAAGAAATTTTTGTGGTATTGGATTCTGAGTTGGCCTTTGCTTTCAGCTTAGCAATAGACTCTGCTGAAAAGTGGAAAGTTCTGACTCTCAGCAAGGGTGTTTCAGAACTCTCTATAAACTCGTCATGATGTTTGAAGGGAAGAGCGATCGGTGGTCTACAATTATCCGGAAACCAACGATTGTGAATGGGTTGGCGTGAGATGGGAACATCATAGTCACAGCCTTCAGCTTGAGATTGTGCTTGAAAGATCTGAGACCATGTATTGAAGAAACTCCAATAAGAAGTTCCATCGCCAATAACATGGTTCATGGAACAACCTGTGAAAACACCATCGATCAATTCAGTGACTTGGATGGACAACAGCGGCATGGTGTGCCCGTCATGGTTGACTGCTTTGTGGTGGTCAAAGAATGAGTGAAAAATGGATGGTATGTCAACTGGGGAGAGTATGTCGGATATGGTCATATCAAGAGTTGCATGAATGAATCTAGCTCCATCACTGTTTTTGCAATCGACAGAAACAGTATAGGAGGGAGGGTCTTGGGTTTTGTGGGTGACAAGACGACCAGACAATGGATAGAAATGGGAGAGGGTGAGAGAAAGAGAGTGCTTGAGCTTCTTCAACAGATTCTCCATGAAATATTGTTGATCCACAACAGTTGCAGGTTTCTTGAAGAGCAAACCCTTTTGGATATAGTGCACAGACAACATGGCAATATCCCAAGGTGTTAGATCGCAGATTTGGTTGGGGAAGTGGTTGGAAGGATGAGGTTTGACGAAACATTCTGAAATGCGTCGAACTGCAGGAGAACCCATTTTGCAGATATTCACACCCTACCAAGATTTGTGGTAGAGAGCGTAGAGATAAGGTATTGCTGCCGCCTTTTAAAAAAGAAAGGATCTTTTCCCAGACAACGGTTACTTGTTAAAAGATAATATAATTATATAAAAAATACAAAAAAAATTGTAAAAATTTAGTAGAATTCAAAATAACATTGTCTTTTTATATAAATATCAAATAAATAACATTGCCAAGCTGCCGGTTGATTGTCGATAACGTGCACCCATCAATGAGATTTTTCTTATAAATTACCAATGCCAAGAAGGAGAAAAAAAAAAAAGAGATAAATTTATCTGCAGCTAAGATGGGCGCAAAATTTGATTAGTTGTTTTAGTGAGTCTTTCTCTAATCTATAATATTTAAACTCTAAAAATTGTTTAAGTGGATTAAGTGAGCATCATTCACATAAATGCCATGTCAGTTAATTTTTTTAAAAACTTTGAATGACTTTTATTAATTAAAAATGAAAAGAAAAATATTACTTTATAATTCGAATATTAATTAATTGACATTTAACGTACTTACGGGCTCAAATATAATTAAAATGGTAATTTTTTTCTTCGTTTTACCTTAAGAAAGGAAGGTATAGGTATAATTTAAATATTATAGGTGGACCATATTACTATTATTAAAAAGTCCTCCGGATTATTGACATGTGCCATGAAGGCACATGAATATAATAATCCTTTTATAACCTTAATTATTACTGTTATTGTTATCATCGTATTATTTATAAATATAAACGGATTGATGTGTTACATAGAATAATATTAATTAAATAGATTTTTAATAACATTGCCCATTTTGTTCAATAAATTAATAAATAAGATTAATTAAATTAAATTTCGGATCGCTTCTACCGTGGTTTTACTTTTCTGTATATATACTACAGATATAATTTTATTGAAGACAATTCTATTCATAGTAGATTAACAATTACAGCTAATACTGACATTAATTTTAAGCTGCCTGCTGGCATATTTTTTTACTATATTCAAACGGAAGGCCTTTGAATATTTGACTTTTTTTTTTTTACCATAAATAATTTAAGTGTTAAACTCTTGAGCGTGTAAATAATATTGACTTTATTCTAATATTTTCGGCCAATGTGACCTAAATTGATTTTAAAATATAAATTTAAAATATATATATATGTTGGTGCAAATTAGAGTTATACGGATTCGAACTTAAATTTAAACAGTTTGTATTTTCTTTAGATTTTTACATATTATTTTGTTGTAATGTCATCTCCATTCTATAGTGAAATTTTTGCTCTAGTATGAAAATATCTTAAATTATATACTTTTTAATTTTTAGGATTTTTTAATCACTTGTTGTAATTTTTACTTTATTTATCTTCATAAATAAAAAACCTTATTTTATCTTTAAATAAATTGTTTTTAAATATAAGATGCTATTTACCTTATTTATTAATTTCATTATAATTGTTTTTTCGTGCGTTCTTATTGAGGTAGTAAAAGAATAATACAACTTTAATAGATTAAAAAATAATACTTGATGAATTGAATAAAAAAATATTTCACACTTAATTTGGCGTAGGTAGAAGAAAGACTCAAGTGATAAGATCGCTATAACTTAAAATTTTTGAAGATGTATTGTGTTGTAGTGTTCGTAACACTAAAAAAACATTATTTAGAAGAAAGTTTGAGCAACAAATATGTTTATCATCAATTAGATACATATGGTTTCTCCGAGATATATATATATATATATATATATATATATATATATACGATCTTGTCTATACACTTGTTTGAACATAATTTTAACTATAACTTTTGAGATAATGCACTTTATCTATTCTTGCATTTATATTTATATTATATTTGTTGATATATCTAATATATTTATAACACATTAGCATATAAACAATAATATTAGTGTATGTTACTGAATATAAACTAAATGAAATTTATAAATTTTTGAATTTGTTCAAGTTATTATTATATAATGATTATTAAATGCATGAGCAGATTTATATAAGATTGTTCAAGGATTCTTATACACAGAATATTCATATAGAAACGTCTTTTAAATAATTCTATTTACCAAATATTTAACATCTAAGTTATTTTAATACTTCAAATACGTAACTTCAAACTGCATTTATCTAAGTTAGTTTAGAATATATTCCTTATCATATTTTATGTATTTTTTTTTAAGCTTCAACGTGTGATTTGACGATAAAAGAATATCATTTAGTATTTTAATTTTAAAATATGTTTAGATACGAAAATAGATTTAAGTAAAAAATAATAAATTTAAGATGAAAGTAATGAAAATTGAGTTTCTTTGTATTAAGAAAAAGATAATAATAAATAAAAAAATAAAAAAATTAATAAAAAATTGTGAATGATATAATATATATGATTGATATTTTATTTTTTTTAATTGATAATCATAAGATTATGAATTTTCAATTTAAAAGATGTGAGAAGGAAAGAATGTGCTTGGTTGGTTCCATCATTATAAAGAAAAGGGCTCCTTTGATAAAGAAAAATAATGTTCTTCATGATAAGATTATGAATTTTCAATTTAAAAGATGTGAGAAGGAAAGAATGTGCTTGGTTGGTTCCATCATTATAAAGAAAAGGGCTCCTTTGATAAAGAAAAATAATGTTCTTCATGAAAAGCCAGATCGAGAAAGACAAGGCTGGTCCTCCTAATTTCACCTTACATTATCTTTTAATATTCCAAAAACATAGATAAAACATACTTTTGACCAAAGGGTCAGATTTTATTTTTCTTTAATTTAATAAAGAGAAGTGGGAATACATTTTGTATTTTTGAACAGAAGATTACCCAGTTCCCACAATTTAACAAAGGCCAGGGCCCCATGCATGTCAGATGCAGTGTTGAAAATGTAAACCATGACATAATGTCTCGGTCAAACTTATCTTCTTACTAATATATTATAGCCACGGGTGATAGAAATAAATTATGTCCCTGCTAATGAGTTTTAGATACATATTTAATTGAAATTACCAGGTCTTTAATTAATAAAAAATCTCAATCTAACATATATGTATTTATAATAATAATAGCACGATTTATAATTTCTTTTTGTTATAACATTCATTTAAAAATAAAATTTATCAGTTACATGTCATTACTTATAGTAATAAATATATGTTCTTGGAAAACAAATATCTTTTCAATGAAAATATCTTCACTACTTTATTTTGAGATCTAATTAAGTTATAATTGAGTTGAATTGTTAAATAAAATAAAATAAACTAAGACAGCCTGATCTAAATAAAATTGAGTTTAGTTTAAAGTAAATTTAATTCAATTTAAATTACTAACACTCTTAAATATGAGTGAAGAATAGAAAAGATTAGTTTTAAAGAAAAAAAAGTATTTTTTTTTTAAATTAAGTAGGACTTACTCGACAAAGTGCAAAAGATTTCTATACAAAAGATTCAAGTAATGTGCACTTTGTTTTATTACAAAATAACCAATTATTTTGAAATAAAATATACTATTTTTTAAACAAAAAATAAATACATAATTAATTATACATTATTTTTACCCTACCTCTTTCTTTTTCCTCACTGTGCTTTTTGTTACAAGGTGTAATGTAAATTCAATGGGTAATAAAGATAAATAAATTATTAATAATAATATAAAGTATAAAATGTCAATTTTAATAAATGATAATATAATTTTTAAATCAAATAGTTTCATAAAATTAACTTGTATTTTCATTTTTTTAATCAAATTATTTATATTTTTATTTAATTTGTCATCAACTAAACCATCTCTATTTCTAGTATTTATCTTATTTTTCTTCTTACTTTCTCTTTTTTCTTTAGTACAAAACATATCATATAATAAACATTTAAGACATTTGAATATTTAATACTAAAACAACCATGTCTTTATTGATTTATGTGTTGAAACATAGCATTTATATTTTAGTTCATTTCACTCTCTACTCTTCTTCCTTATAGGGTTTTCCTTAAGAAAATTTCGTCAAAGGTAGAATTTTCCTAACCCTGGATCATTCTCTAAAGAAAAATAATGGTTTGACAATATTATTTCTAATAACATCCATTTAATATTATATTATATTAATAAAATATTGTATATTAATAAAATAATAATATTTTATAATGTCAAATAAAAATAAATTATGAATAATAGTGCCAAATTATCATCCTCTTTCTCTAAAACCTTTCCTGAGGGGACAAATGTTTCCTAATAAATCTCGAAAACGTGTTTTTATTCCTTTGTTGTGGCATCTTTCGGACTTTTCAGTATAATGGGTCAAAGTTTCTTATCAACTACCAAAAAATGCATTTGCTTCCCACCAACTCATTCCCTAAAAACAAATCATTTTTTGGTTTAGGTAGAATATACCTAGCAAATCGCAAATAGAAAAACTTGATTGGAGGGATTGGTGCAAGGAATGATCATGACAACCATATTATTATATTTACTAGTTAAAATACAGGTGACATGATATTTTGTCCAGATATTTTTTTATTATACTATCCCATTTTAATGATTTAAATTTAATATTTATAATAAATTTCATTTTATATATTTATATATAAATAATGTATATATAAATATTTTTTATACTAAATGGGTAATCTATGGTTTCAAAAAACAATATTAAGAGAGCAATATAAATTAGTGAATGGTTATCTTTAAATAGATGGGTAGCCTATCTCTAATATAAGCCTAATACGAAATGAAACAAAAACAACAAAAAAAAAAAATACCATATAAATTATGAATCACACCAAATAAAAAAAAACAGCACATAAAACTAGAAAATAATACAGCACACTTATATCAGCATGATATAATTGATATCCAAAATACAGTGTTGTTCTGAAAGAATATACTTTCTTAAAATTGACTAAATTGTAACAGAATTCCTTTTTTCGCATCACTTCACTTTTTTTTTATGGAAATATCACCCACTTCATTCTTTACCATTTTCTCTTCACATTTTTTTTTTTCCTAAAGCAACCTTTTCAACATTCCACTTGTTTTTAAAAGTGTAAATAGTCTAGATTGGATTAGATTTACTTTAATTTTTAACTCAACCCATTTATCAGTTCATCTTATTTTATTTAGTAATCTAACTCAACTCAACTGTAATAATGATAATAATTATAATAGTTACAATTATCCTTCCTTCTATACTCATTTTCCCAGAACTTCACCGTAGTTGGTCCAAGTCAAACACAGGTGGCAATTGACTGCTTTACTTATATTATTTAATTAATATCTATATAAAAGTTATGTCTTGGTTTAGAACTGAACAGAGGAAACACAAACACCGCATAATGAGTAAGCCCGTTCGACGCATTTCAGAGTGCTTTGTGAAGCCTCACCCTTCCAACCAAGTCTCCAACCAAATCTGCCATTTAACTCCTTGGGATATTGCTATGCTATCTACGCACTATATCCAGAAGGGTTTGCTCTTCAAGAAGCCTGCAACTGTTGTGGATCAACAATATTTCATGGAGAATCTATTGGAAAAGCTCAAACACTCTCTTTCTCTCACCCTCTCCCATTTCTATCCATTGTCTGGTCGCCTTGTCACCCACAAAACTGAAAACCCTCCTTCTTATGCCATATTCGTTGATTGCATCAACAGTAATGGAGCTAGATTCATTCAAGCAACTCTTGATATCACCATATCTGACATACTCTCCCCAGTTGACACCCCCTCCATTTTTCACTCATTCTTTGACCACCACAAAGCAGTCAATCATGACGGTCACACCATGCCGTTGTTATCCATCCAAGTCACTGAACTTGTGGATGGTGTTTTCATAGGTTGCTCCATGAATCACTCTGTAGGAGATGGCACTTCATATTGGAATTTCTTCAATACATGGTCTCAGATCTTTCAAGCAAAATCTCAAGCTGAAAGCCATGAATACGATGTTCCAATCTCACGCCAACCCCTTCACACTCGTTGGTTTCCAAAAAATTGTAGTCCACCAATCTCCCTTCCTTTCAAACATCATGACGAGTTTATAGGGAGATCCGAAACACCCTTGCTGAGAGAGAGAATTTTCCGCTTTTCAGCAGAGTCGATTGCCATACTGAAAGCCAAGGCCAACTCAGAATCTAATACCACAAGAATCTCTTCGTTCCAGTCATTATCAGCACTTGTTTGGAGATCGATAACTCGTGCGCGCTCCCCACCGTCTGACCAAAAAACAAGTTGCAGATTAGCCGCAAACAATCGATCAAGAATGTTGCCAACTCTGCCTGAAGAATACTTTGGAAACTGCATTCATCCAGTGAGTGCAGAAACGACAACAGGGGAATTGCTTGAGAATGGTCTAGGATGGGCAGCATGGAAGTTGCATGAGGCTGTTACAAACCTTAACCGTAGAGTGGTGTTAGAATTTCTGGAAGGGTGGTTAGATTCTCCTTTCATAATTCAAATGGGTCGTTTCTTTGACCCGTACAGCGTGTTGATGGGTAGCTCGCCCAGGTTCAATATGTATGGGAATGAATTTGGAATGGGGAAAGCGGTGGCTGCTAGAAGTGGCTATGCAAATAAATTTGATGGGAAAGTGTCATCATACCCAGGGCGCGAAGGAGGAGGAAGCATTGATTTGGAAGTTTGCCTTTTCCCACATACAATGAGTGCTTTGGAATCAGACAAGGAGTTTATGAATGCAGTTTCTGTGTTTAATCCCCTGTTGTTCTAGTTTGCTGATACGCCCATTATGTTGACCTCCATGAGTGGTTTCTTTGAATTAGTAATCAAATAAGGACAACAGAAATAAGTTAAATATATATATTGCGATCCGGAAGATTCTACTCCCGTATCAACTTATATTCCTATTTCACACCGTATTTTATTAATAAAATATTATATATAAATAAAATAATAATATATATTAATGTTAAATAATATAAAAAATGGATAGTGGAAAATATCATCATCTATTATTCGGATAAATAAATAAAATAAAAAAAAATTGAAAAGTTTAGAGATATATCATAACAGTTGCTTAGTTACTGGACGGGAGTACATGCAATCTTGGGTCTTTTTTCCCTCTTACCTTTTCTTAATCTTCAACAGAAACCAGGAAAACAAAACTATAAGAGTACTGCATTCTCTGAGCAAACTAAGTATGCTGAAAATTGATTCCAAAAGAAGTTTACCATTAAAAAACAAAACTTAAAAACCCCTAAAGATTTAGTTAGAAAGTGCCGCCACTTTACTCTCCCTCGGTAGCAGTTTCCCACTCTTCTTGTCGTGCTTAGCTTACCTCTGATTTCTCAGAAACTTGGGGTCCATCTCTTTGGTGGAAGTGTGGCGATGCCTCTTGGGCTTCTTGATGCCATTTTTGTGGGCTTTTTAGGACTGGTTATGAGCCGTGTGTGGTTCTTAGACTTCGCCATCTCGAAAAGAAAGTTCCTGCACTGATTTTACTAGATTACAACATGGTGAAGCATATATCTTACTGATGCACTGAAACATTTGCCATAAAATATATACACAATGATTATTAAAAGATTAAGTAATCCGATCATTATTGACTTAAGCCTCTCAATGACGATCCCTTTCAATAATATTAATATTGCTTGGAAGATTAGCTATTAAAAGGACAACATCCACATAATCATTATTGACCTGTTCAACTGTGAAACAGTGGGAACATTATTAGCAAACTAGCATAAGGGATTGGAAACTGAAACTGCATTCATAAACTCCATGTCTGATTCAAGAGAGGTCATTATATGTGGTAGAAGGCAGATTTCCAAATCGATGCTTCCCCCTCCTTCACGACCTGGATATGATGTCACCTTCCCATCAAATTTGTTGGCATATCCACTTCTTACTGCCACTGCTTTCCCCATTCCAAACTCATTCCCATACATGTTGAACCTGGGTGAGCTACTTATCAACACAACGTACGGCTCCAAGGGCTGCCCAAGTTGCTTGATAACCGGAGACTGTAACCACTCTTGGAGTGATTGCTTCACCTCTCTGTCATTGTGCCTTGTAACAGTAAGGTGCAACTTCCATGCAGCCCATCCTAGATCATTCTCAAGTAATTCCCCCACTGTCGTTTCCGTACTCAAATTACTAACCGAGTTTCCAAAGTATTCATGAGGCAGAGGCGGTTCCATTCTCGAGCGATTGTTTGCAGTTAGCCTGAAACTTGTTCTTTGCTCATATGGTAGAGAGCTTGCACGAATTATGGATCTCCAAACAAGTGCTGCTAATGACTGGAACGAAGATATTTTCGTGGTATTACTCTTGGACTCTGAGTTTGCCTTTGCTTTCAGTTTTGCTATAGACTCTGCTGAAAAGTGGAAGATTCTCTCTCTCATCAAGGGCGCTTCAAATCTACTGATAAACTCGTCGTGATGTGTGAAAGGAAGATTGACAGGTGGACTGCAATCATTTGGAAACCAGCGGTTGTGAACAGGTTGTTGCAAAATGCGAACTTCATATTCTTGGCCTTGAGGTTGAGCTTGAAAGATGTGGGACCATGTATTGAACAAATTCCAATAGGAAGTGCCATCACCAATAGCATGGTTCATGGAACAACCTATGAAAATACCATCCACTAGTTCAGTGACTTGGATGGACAGCAATGGCATGGTGTGACCATCATTGTTGACTGCTTTGTGGTGGTCAAAGAATGACTGAACAATGGGTGGGACGTCAATGGGAGAGAGTATGTCAGATATGGTCATGTCCAAGGTTGCATAAATGAATCTAGCTCCATCACTGTTATTGCAATCAACGAACATAGCATGAGAAGGAGGGTTTTCAGTTTTGTGGGTGACAAGGTGACCAGACAATGGATAGAAATGGGAGAGGGTGAGAGAAAGAGAGTGTTTGAGCTTCTCCAACAGATTTTGCATGAAATCTTGTTGATCAACGAGGGTTTCAGGCTTGTGGAAGAGTAGACCCTTCTGGATATAGTGCATAGACAGCATGGAAATATCCCAAGGTGTTAAATTGCATATTTGGTTTGACAGTTGGGTTAAACCATGTGGTTTGACGAAGCATTCAGAAATGCGTCGAACGACAGGAGTAATCATGATTCAAATTTACACACAAGTTTTGGTTTGTGTTGCAGATAGCTTAGAGCTATGAATATGTATGGAGTTATATAAAAACAAGTTTTTGAGTTTTGCTAGGAAACTTCTACCCAACACAACATACCAAGCAAAATGCGTTTTTGAGTTTTGATACGAATGTGTTCCCACTATAATAGAGTTTAGAATGATTTACTCCTTTGTTTAAACTCAATCATTTTAGAAGCTATTTTTAGTAAACATATTATTTATGTGAAATAATCTTTTTTTAGTAGACGTTAAATAATATTTTTTATAGACATTAAATAATATTAAAATGAATTATATATATATATATATAGTTCTTATATGTTGACAATTCCACATGGCAACAGAATCACCTTACAACCCCACGTGGCAATGACGTGGATTAAATGAATGACGTGGCAAGTTAGTTCCAGCGTGGCATGTAAATGAAATTGAGTAATGTTACGTTGACACCGTTGGTGGATTACCCCCACTTGACACTGGGGTAATTGTGTTAAAGTGGCTTATGTGGTAGGGACAAAGTTGGAAGACAAAAGTAAACGAAGTCCTAAACTTTTTGCACTCTCGCTCAGAATCCGAAAAGCCTCTCAGTCTTCGGCCTCCTCTCAATCTCCTGCCTCCTCTCATTTCAAAGCTCTCAGTCTTCCGCCTCCTCTCAATCTCGTGCTCTCTCAGTCTCAGCCTCCTCTGCACTCTCGCTGTCTGCACTCTCGCTCTCGTTCACTCTCGCTTTCACTCAGGTCGCTCTCTGCGTTCTTCGTCTAAGCAAAAGGTTCGTTTTTTATTTCGTTTTCGTTTGAAAAACGTGTAAAGGTTGCTCTTTTAAGTGATTGCTCATGCAAAAGGATGTTTTTTTTTTGTTTGTTGAATGATTTGCATGTAAAGTTTTGGTTTTTATGCGATTTTTGATGGAAAAGGAAGTTTTTTTGGTCGTTTCACTGTTCTGTTCTGGATCTGAAAAGGTTTTGTGTTTAGGGTTTGATTTCTGTTGGTTTTGAAGTAAAGTTTGTTCTTTTATGTCATTTACACGATCATTCTTGGTTCTTGGTGGAGAAAAGAATGTTTTTCGTAAGTGTTTTAAGTGATTTTTCATGAAAAATGATGTTTTTGTTTGTTTGTTGTTTGATTTCCATGTAAAGTTTGTGTTTTTATATGCTTTTTGATAGAAAATGAAGTCTTTTTGGTATTCTGTTCTTCGTCGTTGCAGGAATATAAAAAGTTTTTGCGTTTAGGGTTTGATTTTCGTTGGTGGTTGAAGTAAAGTTTGGTCCTTTGTGTGATTTACAATGTTATTCTTGGTTGTTGATAGAAAAGGAATGATTTTTGTAAGGGTTTTAGGTTTGTAATGTTTGAATCTGTTTGTTTTGGAAAGTGATGAACACATGTGTGTTGAGTCGCCAAAACACGAACTAAGGTGTCCTCTCATTAAAGAAGGGTAACCACACGTGTTTTGTCAAACAATAAGTGGTTCTGAGCTTACAAAAAATCAGTGGTTACTCATGTTCTAACGAGGGGACACCTCAGTACAAGCTTTGGCTACTGATTACAATGACAATTATTTTACAAAACCTCACTGGTTACCCTTTCATTCATGAGGGGACACCTTAGTTATAGTTTTGGCAACACATGTTAGTGTTGTTTATGTGTCGATGTGTTCATGTGTATAGTCGCCAAAACTTTAGGGAAGGTGTCCCCTCGTTAAAGAAGGTGCAACCTCTGATTAATGCAGCTTTAAAACCATTACTAATGCACACGGGCTAATTTGGTGTTTGAACATTGATGGCTAGAAAGGGAAAAGATATATTGAATGGTCGTTTTACAGTTTTGTTGTTAGCTCTTGGTGGAAAAGATGTATTTAATTTCATCAATGACGGCCTCAACATAGATATTCATAGCCATGTACCAGTTTCAAGAAAGGGACGACCTCCATTTAAAAGATTAAAGTCAGGAGTGCATTCGAGTCCTTATATGACATGGCCACTCTCCCACCAGCAACCCTAGCAGGAAACCCACCAGCATCCCTAGCACCAACCACAACAATAAGCCAGAAGACAAAAGCAGAAGAACCCACCGTTAAAAGAACTTGAACAAAGACTCCAACAAAGATGATGATTCTTAAATCCTCTAAATTATGACCTCCTTTTACCACATACCCTAAGAAAAGAAAGAGGTCAGTAAGGGGTGGTTTAAGGAATGTAAAAAGTCGCAACAATTAATTGTTGTTAATGTAAATTGAACAAATTTTTATCAAAGAATTGAAATTGATATTGCATCATCTTGTTATTTAAATTGTTATTTACATATATGTTCAATGTTGTAACATATGACTTCTTTGGGCAAATGTTGCATCATATTGCTTTAAATTGTTATTTAGTCACCAAAACGTGAACTGAAGTGTCTCCTTGTTAAAATATGGATAAACCAAGATGTTTTGTAAGTTGATAGATGTTATTTATGCACACATGTGTGTCAATTTAACATATTTTGGTACATAAAAGGGTTATGAAAGCAATTCACAGGGTTGTAACTGAAGGACATAAGAACTTAAAATGCCACAATTATTGTAATGCATTTAGTTGCCAAAACGTTAACTGAGGTGTCCCCTCGTTAAAACATGGGTAACCCATAATGTTTTGTAAGTTGACAGATGTTATTTATCCACACATGTGTGTCAATTTATCATATTTTAGTACATAAAAGGGTCATCCAAGCAATTCACAGAGTTGTAACTGAAAGACATAAGAACTTAAAATGTCAAATTGGTCGTACTGCATTTAGCCGCCAAAACGTTAACTGGGGTGTCCCCTCGTTAAAACATGAGTAACCCATGATGTTTTGTAAGTTGACAAATGTTATTTATGCACACATGTGTGTCAATTTATCATATTTTAGTATATAAAAGGGTCATCCAAGCAATTCACAAGTTGTAACTGAAGGACATAAGAACTTAAAATGCCAAATTGGTCGTACTGCATTTAGTCGCCAAAACGTGAACTGAGGTGTCCTCTCATTAAAACATGGGTAACCCTTTATGTTTTGTAGGTTGACAAATGTTATTTATGCACACATGTATGTTAAGTTAGCATAGTTTGATACATAAAAGGGTCATGGAAGCAATTCACAGAATTGTAACTGAAGGACATAAGAACTTAAAATGCCAAAATGGTCATAATGTATTTAGTCGCCAAAACATCTACTGAGTTGTCCCTCGTTAAAGCTTGAGTAACCAGTTGCAGATGCTGACTCCTGTGTGTTTCCTAGCGATGTGAGAAGTGACACAAATCTACCAGATTGAACAGTATACACCTGTAAAGACCATGTCAGCAAAATATATCACGAACCGTTTGATGGATGTAACACAAAATACAACACCAGATACATGTAAATGTGTAAATTTGTATATAACACGAACCGTTTGTGTTTCGTAGTTCATTATGTATACTGTTATTCTTGTGTTTTGTTCGTCAGTCGCCAAAGCTTGTACTGAGCTATCCCCTCGTTAGAACATGGGTAACCACTAATTTTTTGTAAGCTCGGAACCACTTATTGTTTGACAAAACACGTGTGGTTACTCCTTCTTTAACGAGAGGACACCTTAGTTCATGTTTTGGCGACTCAACACACATGTGTTCATCACTTGCCAAAACTAACAGATTCAAACATTACAAACCTAAAATCCTTACAAAAATCATTCATTTTCTATCAACAACCAAGAAGAACACTGTAAATAACACAAAGGACCAAACTTTACTTCAACCACCAACGAAAATCAAACCCTAAAGCAAAAACTTTTTATATTCCAGCAACGACGAAGAACAGAACACCAAAAAGACTTCCTTTTCTATCAAAAAGCATATAAAAACACAAACTTTACATGGAAATCAAACGACAAACAAACAAAAACATCATTTTTCATGAAAAATCACTTAAAACACTTACAAAAAACATTCTTTTCTCTACCAAAAACCAAGAACGATCGTGTAAATGACATAAAAGAACAAACTTTACTTCAAAACCAACAGAAATCAAATCCTAAACGTAAAAACCTTTTCAGATCTAGAACAGAACAGTGAAACAACCAAAAAGACTTCCTTTTCCATCAAAAATCGCATAAAAACCAAAACTTTACACGCAAATCATTCAACAAACAAAAGGAAAACATCCTTTTGCATGAGTAATCACTTAAAAGAGCAACCTTTACACGTTTTTCAAACAAAAATGAAATAAAAAACGAACCTTTTGCTTAGACGAAGAACGCAGAGAGCGACCTGAGCGAAAGCGAGAGTGCAGAGAGCGAGAGTGCAGAGGAGGCTGAGACTGAGCGAGACTGAGAGAGCGCGAGATTGAGAAGAGGTGGAAGACTGAGAGCTTTGAAATGAGAGGAGGCGGAAGGCGGGAGATTGAGAGGAGGCCAAGACTGAGAGGCTTTTGGGATACTAAGAGGAGGCTTTTCAGATTCTGGCGAAAGTGTAAAAGATTTAGAATTTTGAAACTTTCCACGCTGGCTTAAAATAATATTATTTTTTGCCACATCAACAGTGTCAAGTGGGAGTATGCCACGTGGGAGTGTCAACCTAACATTACTCAATGAAATTTAGGTTAGAATCAGCTCATTCATCAAAGGCCCCACAACAGCTTCTTTGCAATCACAGATGAGAAACCAATATCTCTTCGTTCTTGATCACGCGCAACATCTTAGTTTACAAGAGAAACTAGTGTCCATTCGTATTGTATTCGTTCTTCAACATGCAAAGAGGAATCATCACTACCGTTGTCGCCGTCTGCAAGTGCATTACTTTTATAGGAGTATTTGTCCGTTTTGAGCGTTGTATCTGTGTTGGTGTGGTGTGAGTTGTTAGTTGTGGGTCTGTTTGAAATGTACGTCTTCCTTAGCTATATATTGTTACCTGTGATGGGTGGTCCGAAAGTTCTTATTATTTAAACACTTAAGTAGATATGGTTAATCACTGTGTATGTGCAAAATTGGTCATGGTGCAACATGATTGTCCTTGGGTTATGGTATTCACAGGTGGTTCGTGGTGAACCATGGTATAGTTGTGTTGAATCCAACAATGGAAAACATGTAAGGATTTTAGGTATGGAGGTGTGGGGGGCACAGAATTGCTGCTTGTGATGGGTGGTTAGAAAGTTTTGTTTATTTAAAAAAACACTTAAGTAGACAGGGTTAAACACTCTATATTTGCAAAATAAATTGGTTATGGTGCAGTAGAACTATCCCTTAAGTTATGACATTCGTTGGTGAACTAAGAAACAGTTGTTGTGTTGAATCAATAGTGGAAAACATGTAAGGATTTGAGCTCAACCCCTCGCCTCCCCCATGTTTCAGTCTTAAAGTTTCAATTTTTTAAACTTAGGTAGCAAAAAACCCATTATACCCTTATCCACGTAAGGGATGGTGGCCACGTCAGAATTGACAAAGAGTTGGCATACATGTGAGGTTGTTAAGGCATAATTTTCCATATATATAATATTCAATTTAATTATATCATTGAAACATTTCCAAATGATAATAAAAAACTTGAAAATAGAAAATTCATGGAATGCCCACTATTAAAGGAAGAAGGATCGGTCATTTCAAATTTAAGATGAAAAATTTCATTCAAATATCAGTTTTATTTTTTTTAATAGTAATAAAGAATTTTATAAATAGAAATAAATAGGTTATCCCAACTTATATACAAAAAGATAGACACAGAAAAACACACACATAGAGAGGTAGTACACCCTCAGCCCCAAACAATATTCACCCTGCCAACAGAAGTAGAAGCAAACAAGACTTCATTTATAATAAACAAGACCTCATGTAGGTCATCGTACATCTAAAAAAAATGTAAGTAATCCTCATCAATCTTCTATTATAGCATCATTAAGACAAATACATATTTTTTTCAAAAAAATGAGCCAAGAAGAATAACATTGATAAACAGAATTTGATCGCTCCTTCTTAATCTCCAATTATACTCTTATGCTTTGCATCATAACTCAGCACCACTGTATCCACAAGGCATAAGACCTTCTTGCAAAAATAAGAGTCAAAATTATGACATCTATAGTAATAAAAGACATTAGTTATACCACTCAAGCCCACTCCTCTACCCCTGCTACGGATTCAACATTTTTATGCCTTTCAAAGATGCAATGACCCAAGCAGAATAAGAGAAAAGAGATTCTTAAATTTAACTCTTGTAATAACCCATGTTTTAGCTTGAAGTGTAGATAAAACCTCTACAATATCACAAACCATGTTCTTGAAAGCAATAACACTCTCCACACACTGGTCTCACTCCTACCCATCCCAAAATCACAAAACTCTAAAAAGTGCTCTTTGACCAAACAATGGTGTACAAATTATACCCGTAGCCATCATCCAGACCTATTTTATAAACTCCTAAACACTTCACAAGTAAAAAATAAATAGTCTAAATTTTCTTCACCTAAATTACACAACAAGATACTTCCAATTGAGATTCCTACCTTAAAAACTTTGATGGATAACCTATTTAAGACAAGTCTCAAATGTGAACAACCGGTATAGCTTTTGCACAATTCTCAATTCAAATACTAATTAAAATATTATTTTCAATAACTATTTTTAATTAAAATATTATTTTCAATAACTATTTTTAAGTTATGATAATATTATGATTTTTTTTTTCTTTTATTTGTACCTAAATTGAGAGTTGATTCTATTGTTGTCGTTAATTGGGAGCACTACTAATAACTGCACTAGTACACACTAGTAGTGCCTATCTTTTCACTAATAAAAAATATTAGCAATTAAAAAAATATAGTTATTATAATAACTATTAAAATTAAAAATTTGGTAATTTAATTTATACTGAAATAGAAAATAATATACATGAAATAGTTATAAAAATGAATTAATTTTATTAATTTTTATAATGTTATGATTAACACTTGTTTTTAATATTTTTGGTAGTTTTTCTAGAAATGTGGAACTGTATGTGTTTTCGCTAGTAATAATAAAGATAAAATCAATTAAAAGTTGTAAAAAAATCATTAAAAAAATCATCAACATTATTAATTATAATAGTTCGATACAAACTCTTCTAGGTTTTCTTTGGCATATGTAGCAGAAATATTAGTCTATATTCTAAACCGACTTTATTTTGAGCAAATCACGATGACATTGTGAAATCCGTGAGTAATATAGGGTTAGTCTGCAATTCACTAAAAAAATATCAATTAAAATGTAACACATTTCAAACCTATTTTAGATTTAGGTATTTTTTTTTAAAAAAAAGCCTAGTCTAATTCAAAAATAAAAGTTCAGTGAATATTAAGTATCATATTAATTACTTTTCTCAATTATGTTGTCTTTGAGGTAGTAGGGTTTTTTTTTTTTCATTCTTTGTTTGCTATATTTACCCATTTCATTCTTAATACAACACAACATAAATAACGAATAACATATTCAAAATAAATTAAATAATTTAAATTTTTAAAAAAATATATATATCTCCCATCTCAAATCCATCCAATGAATATTAGTTTTTAACTTACAGACGTTACCATTTATAGTACAGAAAGGTTACGTTGAATCAAAAATTGTATTAATTAGATACTAACAAGGGTTGAGTTTAAAAGATTAGTTCTTGATAAACCAAAACTCAAATCTGAATTGGAGAAATGGCTAAAATAAGATTGCGTAAAGAAAAAACGACAGTTGCAGGGAAAATGTGCATAAAGTGATGATTCTATATTAGCTAATATTTTAGTTTTATAAAATATCAAGTTGAAGATACGATACATTATTTTTGTTGACTGTGCCCATATACGACTCAGAAATTCAGAATATCTTATTATTCTGGTGAAAAAAAATGGCTAACTACTACGGCTTTTTCTGTCACCTGCAAATAGATGCAATTAACCCATCCAACGCTGTAATTTATATGCTATTTTTTCAGCATCATTGGGGAAGATTTGTAGGTGGAGTATCCATCTATTCTTCTTGATTTAACCATTCCATGGCTATTTCAACATAACTCTGTTTGTGATACCATAAAAAAATGTTTATAACAAGCCACAAGTTCCATTTTTTTCAGCCACCTCAATAGACTGCTAAAAAGTTTCACCCACACCTATCTCTTAGCGTTTATGTTTTATTTATTCTCTTCAATTAGAAATTTGCGGTGTAAAAAGAATCTATACCATTGAAGTTTTCTCTAATAGAGACGTATGATATATCACAACTTTTGGTTCGAGTATTATTGTATTACTATAGTTCTGCTTTGCCCCAGATCACGCTCTAAATAAGTAGTATTCAAAGAAACTCATACCATGGAAACTTCTGTTTTGTAGTTAAAGAAACAACTCGAGAAAAGTAGTTGGTAAAAAATGTGCAACAGAAAAGTAATTATCCTATAAATACTTGGAGAGCTACTTCAAATAAAGATAAAATCAATGAGTATACAACAAAGTTTTAGCTTATAAATAGATAAGTTAAGTTTAAATTTATTTTTTAATACAGTACAAAAATTTATCTTAAAAGAAATTTATTAAATATATTATATATATTATATCATTTGTTATTGAGTTATTATTAAATTATAAATTAATTAAAGATAAAATTACTTTATAATAAATAGATAGATAATCCTCAATTTTATGAAAATGAACTTAAATTTATACCTGATTATAAAAAAAAAAAAATCATATGGGAAGCACTGATTATACCAGATTACAGAGATGATGGTGAAGCATATATATCTTACTGATGCACGCAAACATTTTCATAAAATATGGACTATGATACTTTTACATCTCATAAAATTTTACAAACACTTTGTTTCTTTTTCTTCATAAATATAAAATTTTATGTTCATAATAATTATAATATCATTTAAAGTGATTTTCATGTGGTTGTTACATTTGTCAAAATATTATTTTTCATATAATATATAAGAAAATCATTCTTTGACAACCCTTCAAATAATATTACTTTTTGACAACTTTGACATGTTTACGTGATAAAAGGTAAAATTGTATTATAATATTATGTTTCATATCAATTTTGAAAGAAAAACAGAATGATCTTTACGTAAAAAAATAAAAAACTCAATAAGTGACTGATAAGAGTAAAACTCGTTGTCATTGAGATAAAGAAAATATTGGAATCGTAGCATGTTGTCAATGGAAGAAGATTTCAGAACAAGGCAAGAACTTGAAATCTTGAATGGAGAATCAATGAGATTATTCATGATGTAAGGTTTGAGGGTTTTCATCCTTAAAAAAATAAAAGAACAAAGTGATATTATATTACAGGATTGGTAGAGAAGGAGGAAGCTTGCACCAATGGACAAGATGAAAGACAGAGATACCTTCACCGCAACTGAGAACGAATCAATAGAAAAAAAGAATGACACAAAAACTCTTACCGCAAACGATAACCATGAATAGAGAGAGACTCAAAACCCACAAAGATTAAATGGTACATAAAGATTGACAATTCAAACTTTCTCCAAAACATATTTTAATTTTCAAATTATTTTCCAACTGTGTTTAAATTAAATAATATTATTCTTGTTGACTCACCACCACTTGGCCACCACGTCAAGTTGTCAAATGGTTGGAACGCCACTTCGCGGTATCAATCTATCATAACCCTAAAATATAATATAAAAGGCAGTGATAGGTTGACATCCAATACGGTTGTCAAAACATTATTTTCTTAGTATAAAATATGGAAAAAAACTGATTTGACATTTGCACAAAAAAATACATCCCTTTGATAACGTGAAGTGGCATGTCTTTATCATATGAAGAGGGTAAATTTATATTTTCCTATTTGTGGACCTTTATCATTTTCACCCACCACAACAGGAAATCCTAAGAACCAAAATTTTATCCTTCTAACCGAACACAAATCAAGACAGGTTCACACCCAAACAATTTAAAAAAGGAAGAACAACCAAGGGAATCCTTCACCGTAACGGAGAACAAGTAAGGGAAAACCATGAGCACGGCGCTGCCCAAAACGAAAACTGCCCACGAACTACTTTACCTCACATCAAATCAAAACACACCACCGCTCGATCGGAGAACTATCACCTAACAATCAAGTATCGCTTCTAAGCACTGATAAGTACCAATTTTGAGTGTTTTTATACATGATAAATCTTGAGTACTTGTGGGTTTAAATGTTATTTAAAATAGTAATTATTCCCAATTTTAGAGTTTTTGGATTTAAATTTATGTTTTGAGTCTTGAGTTAAAGGAAATCATTTAATTTCAATTATTGTGAAATTTTAGGTATATAAGAATGAAGAAAATGATAGATTGGAAGATTCATGAAGAAAAGAAATAAAAAGTTTAAAATAGAAAAAAGCCCGAGAGAAAAGTCACTTAACCTAGGCCCAAAACCAAGTTTAAAAAGAGATTTTTAGAGTTTTGGAAGACATCAAGACCTAGAGGATGGAGACAGACGACTAGAATCAAGATTCTCTTTTTCTCTTGCAATCTTCCTTTCATTGATTTGTAATGGCTACCATGGGTAGCTAAATTCTTCATCTTTGGGGAGTTAAATGTAATTTTTTGAACCCATTCGTATTTTGGTGATTTTTATATATAATATTCTGTTTCTACTCAATTGGTATTCTCATCTTATGCTTAAAGCTAGATTTTATTTGATCAATAGAGTCTTGATTTTGATTGTTAAATTTAACTGAGAAATAGTTTTGAGTTTCTAACCTACATGAAAATACTCAATATATTGGAATACTAAGATAGATTTGTTTGGAATACTAAGGATAGATTTGAGTGTATTGATGACTTATAACATCTGTTCTTAATGCTGGATAATTTACTAAATAGCTGAGAAAGTAGTGTTTAGGGAAGTATCTTATGAAATTCATATAAGAGGAATCAGTGTCAATGATTTTTATATGTGCATCAATATTGAGTAGTTATGAATTTGATATGTTTTTATCAAATCCAAAATATGAATGAGGAAGATAAATGAAGTTAAATCCCAGAGTTCTATATCTTGAAAACTTCTTTTTATAATTGCTATTTATTCTTTAATTATGTTTATTACTTATTAATTCAAATTACACTCAAACCATCTTGAAACGTTTATTTGCTTACTTTATAAATCTATATTACTTTTGATTCGATACACTTACCAAAAAAGATCAACAAGTTATCTCCAAAACACCACTACTCTAAATCAACAACCAACCACGACGACATTCACAAAATAATCTAAACTTATATTAATTTCATGTTAAACACCGTAGTCGGCTCCTCCAACTAAAAAGATATGTTTATTGTCAACTCATTCTCATATATTTATAAAATAAGATTGTCATGTACATAAAATTGTTAAGTAATTGACATGAGAGGTCGATATATCAAACCATTACGACTCACAAAATATATACACAATAATTATTAAAAGAGTAATTAATCCTATCATTATTGACTTAAGGGTCACAATGACTATCCCTTTCAATAATATTAATATTGCTTGGAAGATTAGCTTTTAAAATGACAACATCCACATAATCATTATTGACCTGTTCAACTGTGAAACAGTGGGAACATTATCAGCAAACTAGCATAAGGGATTGGAAACTGAAACTGATTTCATAAACTCCATGTCTGATTCAAGAGAGGTCATTATATGTGGTAAAAGGCAGATTTCTAAATCGATGCTTCCCCCTCCTTCACAACCTGGATATGACATCACCTTCCCATCAAATTTGTTGGCATAGCCACTTCTTACTGCCACTGCTTTCCCCATTCCAAACTCATTCCCATACATGTTGAACCTGGGTGAGCTACTTATCAATACAACGTACGGCTCCAAGGGCTGACCCATTTGCTTGATGACCGGAGACTGTAACCACTCTTGGAGTGATTGCTTCACCTCTCTGTCATTGTGCCTTGTAATAGCAAGGTGCAACTTCCATGCAGCCCATCCTAGATCATTCTCAAGTAATTCCCCCACTGTCGTTTCCGCCCTCAACTGATTAACCGAGTTTCCAAAGTATTCATGAGGCAGAGGCGGTTCCATTCTTGAGCGATTGTTTGCACTTAACCTGAAACTTGTTCTTTGCTCATATGGTAGAGAGCTTGCACGAATTATGGATCTCCAAACAAGTGCTGATAATGACTGGAACGAAGAGATTTTCGTGGTATTACTCTTGGACTCTGAGTTTGCCTTTGCTTTCAGTTTTGCTAGAGACTCCGCTGAAAAGTGGAAGATTCTCTCTCTCATCAAGGGCGCTTCAAATCTACTGATAAACTTGTCGTGATGTTTGAAAGGAAGATTGATTGGTGGACTGCAGCCATTTGGAAAGTATCGGTTGTGAATAGGTTGTCGCAAAATGGGAACATCATATTCTTGGCCTTGAGGTTGAGCTTGAAAGATCTGAGACCATGTATTGAAGAAATTCCAATACGAAGTGCCATCACCGACAGAGTGATTCATGGAACAACCTATGAAAATACCATCCACTAGTTCAGTGACTTGGATGGACAATAATGGCATGGTATGACCATCATGGTTGACTGCTTTGTGGTGGTCAAAGAATGAGTGAAAAATGGATGGGGTATCAACTGGGGAGAGTATGTCAGATATGGTGATATCAACAGTTGCATGAATGAATCTAGCTCCATCACTGTTGATGCAATCAACGAATATGGCATAAGAAGGAGGGTTTTCGGTTTTGTGGGTGACAAGGCGACCAGACAATGGATAGAAATGGGAGAGGGTGAGAGAAAGAGAATGTTCGAGCTTCTCCAACAGATTTTGTATGAAATCATGTTGATGAACAAGGGTTTCAGGCTTCTTGAAGAGTAGACCCTTCTGGATATAGTGCATAGACAACATGGAAATATCCCAAGGTGTTAAATTGCATATTTGGTTTGACACTTGGGTTAAACCTTGTGGTTTAACGAAACATTCAGAAATGCGTCGAACGACCGGAGTACTCATGATTCAAATTTACACTCAAGTTTTGGTTTGTTGGAGACAGCTTAGAGTTATGAATATGTATGGAGTTATATAAAAACAAGTTTCTGAGTTTTGCTAGGAAACTTCTACCCAAAACAACATAGGAAGCAAATGCGTTTTTGAGTTTTGATACGAATGTGTGCCCACTAGAATACAGTTTAGAATGATTTACTCCTTTGTTTAAACTCAATCATTTTAGAAGCTATTTTTAATAAAAAAAAAATTCTGTTAAATAATACTTTTTACTAGAGGTTAAATAATACTTTTTATAGATAATATTAAAAATGATATATTATATATATACGATAAAAATATATCATTTTTAATATTATATATATATTCAATTTAATTATACCATTGAACCATTTCCAAATGAGAATAAAAAACTTGAAGATAGAAAATTCGTGGAAAGCTCGTCTTTTTGCAGTTTCCTCATTTCGTTTGGTTTTTGCTAATCAAATAATTAAAAAGGGTTTTCGTTCTAACGAGGATAGAGCATATGATTTTTTTTATTAGTTGTTTTTGTTATTAATTAAAATTTTTGAAAATTCATTGATAAGTTAAGGAAATTAGTTACAAATATTTCGTAATTGAATAACTAATCAAAGAGAGAAAAACATGACGATAAATTTCGTTCTAAAAACTCAAAAAAAAGTGTCATAAAATGAAAATACACATGTTTATGTGAGAAAAAGTATTAAACTTGTATTGTTAAGTAAAAATTGAAATTTATTATACAAGGGCGTGTATTAATTATTTGATTGTTTACTATCAAGAATTTTGAATACATTTAACATATGCTAATAACTTCTCAAATTTCTTATGAAATTTCTGCTATGTGTAAAAACAATATCAATTGACCAGGAATATTTCTTTTTATCCATTCAAACTCAAAACTGATTTTTACACTCTTCATTGTAAGAGCTGTAGCTGATGAAAAAAGTAAGTGGTAAGAGGTGCTAAAATTAATAAATATTAAATGATACATCAGATAGTATGTTAACATTGCGTGTTGTCCCCGACAAAGTTTAGCAGGCCCCAGTAATGTCGGAAGAAGGATTGGTCATTTCAAATCTATGATACAAAATTTCATTCAAATATTAGTTAAAATATTATTTTCAATGACTATTTTAAAGTTATGATAATATTATGGATTTTTTTTATTTTTGTATTTTTTTTTACTTGTAGGTAACTTGAGATTTGATTCTATTATTGTCGTTAATTTGGAGCACTAATTATAACTCCATTAGTACACACTAGTAGTGCATATTTTTTTTATAATTAAAAATATAGTTATTATAATAATTATTAAAATTAAAAATAGTTACTCTAATTTATATTGAAATTAAAAAAATAATATACATAAAAAATAGTTATAAAAATGAATTATTTTTATTAAATTTTTATAATGTTATAATTAACACTTGTTATTAATATTGTTGGTAGTTTTTCTATACATGAACTACATATACGATTATGTATAGAGATACACCATTTAGTAATTTTTATATTTAATGGAACAATTTTATCTTTTAACAAATAAAAAATTATTTACTTATTTATTTAATACAATAAATAATTCAAAAAAAATTATTTCAAAATAACTAAATAACTTTTTTAACGATTGCATAATTTTTAATATGTATCTATATATATTAGTTGCATTATTTTTATATTTTTAATTAATTAATCATATAAATAATAAAATTATATATTTTTAATATAATAAAAATGTGAATATGTGTGAAACCATATATGTTTTTGCTAGTAATAATAAAGATAAAATCGATTAAAAAAATTAAAAAAATCATTAACATTATTAATTATAATAGCTCGAGACATAAATAAAATTGTTCTTCTAAGTTTTCCTTGGCATCTGTAGCTAGAAATATTAGTCTATATTTTAAACCAACTTTATTTTTAGCAAATCACGATGACATTGCAAAGTCCGTGAGTTATAGGGTTAGTTTGCAAATCGTTAAAAAAAATATCAATTAAAATGTAACTAATAATTACATTTCAAACCTATTTTAGATTTAGATATGATTTTTTTGTTTTGTTTTAAAAAAGTCAAGTCTAATTCAAAATAAAAAAGTTAAGTGAATATTAAATTACATAACATGAAATACACGTATGATATTAATTATTTTTGTCAATTATGTTTGTTAATGTCTTTGATGTAGTCGGTTATTTTTTTTTCACTCTTTGTTCGCTATATTTACCCATTTCATTCCTAATACAACACAACATAAATAAAAAATAACATATTCAAAATAAATTAAATAATTTAATTTAAACTTTAAAAATAACTTTTTATACCTCCCATCTCAAATCCAAGCAATGAATATTACTTTTAAACTTACACAGACGTTAAAATTTATAGTACAGAAAGGTTACGTTGAATCAAAATTTGTTTTAGACACTAACAAGGGTTGAGTTTAAAAGATTAGTTCTTGATGAACAAATACTCAAATCTGAATTGGAGAAATGGCTAAAATAAGATTGCTTAAAGAAAAACGATAGTTACCGGGAAAATGTGCATAAAGTGATTCTATGTTAGTTAATATTTTATTTTATAAAATATCAAGTTGAAGATACGATACATTATTTCTGTAAACTGTGCCCATACACGACTCAGAAATTCAGAATATCTTATTATTCTGGTGGAAAAATGGCTAACTACTATGGCTTTTCATGTCACCTGCAAATGGATGCAATTAACCCATCCAACGCTATAATTTATATGCTATTTTTTCAGCATCATTTGGGGAAGATTTGTTGGTGGAGTGTCCATCTATTCTTCTTAATTTAACCATTCAATGGCTATTTCAACAACACTCTGTTTGTGATACCATAAAAAAATGTTTATAACAAGCTACAAGTTCCATTTTTTTTTCAGCCACCTCAATAAGACGGCTAAAAAGTTTCACCTACACCAATCTTTTCGCGTTTATGTTTTATTTATTCTCTTCAATTAAAAATTTGCACGTCGGTGTAAAAAGAATCTATACCATTGAAGTTTTCTCTAATAGAGACGTATGATATATATCACACCTTTTGGTCTGATTATTATTGTATTACATAGTTCTGTTTTGCCGCAGATCACGCTCTAAATAACTATATTCAATAAAAACTCATACCATGGAAACTTCTGTTTTGTAGTTAAAGAAGCAACTCGAGGAAATTAGTTGGTAAAAGATGTGCAACAACAAAGTAGTTATCCTACAATTACTTGGAGAGCTACTTCAAACAAAGATAAAATCAATTTATGAGTATAAAGTAAAGTGTTAGCTTATAAATAGATAAGTTAAGTTTAAATTTATTTTTTAATACAGTACAAAAATTTATCTTAACGAAATTTATTAGATATAATTATATTGTTATTGAGTTATTATTAAATTATAAATTAATTAAAGATAATATTACTTTATAATAAATAGATAGATAATCCTCAATTTTATGAAAATTAATTGAAATTTAACTTACCGTTTTTCCATATAAAAAATTAAGATAACTTTTGTAATGGTTGCTATCAAAGGATGTCAAACAATATGTAATTGAATAAATAATGATGTTCGAAATCTGACAGTAAAATGATTCATGCACTGAGTATTATCATCGTCTAAAATCAATTTTAAAAGTTAAGTTGTAACTCGATAAGCCAATTAAAAAATTCAAAAAATCTTTGAAGTGATCTAGCTTAATTAATATGCATGTATATTTTTAATAAACTTAAAACTTCTTGAATTTAATATTTTTCGCACCAGATTTTTTTGAATTAATTGTCAAAATTCTAATCTATCGATTCCTAGAGAGTACTGCCTAACAGAGGTAGGTGAAATATATGAAAAAATGATTAAAAATGTTGAAGAAGATTGGGGATTCACTAGAAATATAAAAAGTTCACCAAAGAATGTGATTAGTAAGAGAAAAGGTAAAAGAAAAAATATCATCAAACAACCTTGTATATGGAGATAACATCAATAAACACATTTAAATTTGACATAATGGTATCTCTTTGAGTCTTATGTGAGGGTGCTAGACTATGCCAAAGAGCTCTCCATAAAAAAAAAAAAAAGGCAATATTTATTGTGATAAAAACCCTTAAAAAATAATCACTATAAAAATAATATTATTAATTACTTGTTATCTCTTATTTAAGTGTTCCATCAATATGCAAGGTTATAAGTACACATCATATGTTTGTGAGATGACTATTGTTTTGGGTTCAAATTTTATAGGTTAGTGTTGATACCTTGTCATCTCTTTAAAATTTTACAGTCAGATTAAAAGTGGTTGTATGTTATCTATTTGGTTCTAAATAATGTGATCACAAAATTATCTTTCACTATTAGGTACTTATATTTCAGCTTTGTTATTCTAATTTCATCACATACCTTGTGGGTGCATCAAATTATGATCCACATCAACATTCTCTGCAAATTAGTTTGGATACACTTAACACTTAAGCAAACGTAATTGCTTGTTTCCAATCCATCTGTGACTCTCTTCATGTACAGTTCATCGGCAAAAGCAAATAATAGACTAAGTGAAATTGGTTCCATTAATTAAACAACATCATTTGACCCGGTCAAACTTTATTTAGAATAAATTTATTTTTAACTTCTAACTACTCTATCATATCATATTATTGATTTTATGAAGTTATTATTAGAATAAGCAAGTTTGTTTTTGTAGTTACTCCTATTAACAATGTGAATTCTTTCGTTTTCTTAAATAAAGCTTATCTTTCATAAGAGTAAGTGATTGTTGAAATTTGAAGTATCAACTTAGTGGAGATCTCATAATTTATAGTAATACTTTTCAGATAAATAATCTTATATATATATTTATATATATATATATATCTAATTTGATTAGCTAATATGAGATGATTGTAGAAAAAAATATAGTTAAAATTAAATTATTTTTAAAGTACAGAAAGGTTTCTAATGTTCTTTAAATCAAAATTTGTATTAGATAACAAGGTTGATTTTAAGAGATAGAATTAGTTTTTTATCATCCAATATTGAAATCGTAAATAGAGAAATGCCTAAAATAAGCTTTATATATATATATATATATATATATATATATATATATATATATATATATATATATATATATATTTTATTTTTGTTGACTGGCTCAGAAGTTTCAGAATACCTTATAGGCTGGTAAAAAATAGCGAATGACATCATTAATTAATGGCTTTTGTGGATGCGATGCATCCAACCCTATAACTCATAATGACATCTCAGCATCATATCCAGAATGATGGTGGAGTATCCATTTCCTCTATTTAATTAACCATTCAATGGCTAATCTGAACAAAACTTTACTTAAGATACCATTAAAAACGTTCATAACGATCCACAAGTTTCATTAATGCACTAATGTGGAAAAATGAGTCCTGCAGCCGCCTCAATAGACTGCTAAGTTAAATATATGCATGCTTTAAAATACAAGTCTTATTACTTTACACATTAAATACTCTAATCATATTTTCTCAAATAAAACTCAAAAATATATTTTTTTCTTGACATTTCCGAAAGATTTTTTTTTTTTCCAAATTTCATACGAACCTCTGAACATTTATGTTTTCTTTATTCTCTTCAATTAAATTTCACACATGAGAAAAAAATTAATCATCTCAAAATTACTATTTAATTATTTTCTGATAGATATTTGATATATCATTTTCTGTTAGAGAATAGAAAACTGAAAAAATAAGCCATGATTTCACACTTTCAACCGCTACTTTGAGAAACCGCCTTTTTTTAATGTTATTGATTTTGAAGAATAATCTGACTAACTATTATGATCTCTAGTTTTCAGAAATTAAATTAATGATTTACTGTACCATAATATCTATTTGTTTTTGTACCTCGGGAGAGTTAATATAAACCTTAAAACTAAATAGTCTTTTGATGGAAGAAGGGCTTGTAAAGTAGTTTTTATGTAACTTTTCTATATTGGATAAAAAAACACTTCTAAAATTGTGTAACATTAATTTGAGTTGTCTTTTGTTTTTTCTTTTTATATAGAAAGTGTAGAATCGGGAGATCAAATGTTGAGAGTTAGAATTTTTACATTATTAGAAACATCAATTTTGTTGAGAGGAGTAATTCGTCACAAAATAAATAAAATTTCATTATAAAATAGTTAATGGTGAATTTTGTGATGGAGATTATAAATCTGGATATATTTCATAATAGTTGTTTTCATAACTGGTTTATATGTTATAATTTTTTTCACAAATTATGGTAAAAATAAACATACAGACAACTTATTTTTCTAAGTTATTATGGATTTTTCATAAATCTTTAATGTCATATTATGTCACAACATATATATTTATATATATGAAAAAAATCAAGACATTTGATTCATGAATAGATTTATATTAGAAATGTTTTAATATAATAATTCTATAGGTTGATCTTATTCTCAATTTTTTAATGTGAAACTTTCCGTCAGAACTTAGTTAGAGTGACATAAATTGAATTTTTTTAAATTCAATTACAATTATCTAAATTTATATTAATCTTTTTTAATGGATTTATCATAAATTTAAAATTTTATTTTAAAATTTTATGTTCAATCTATTTAATTAAATTTGGATTAGATATAGATATTTTTTTGAAAATATAAAGTGAAAGTGAACTTGACTTAGTTCAACTTATGAAAAGTAGGTCGAATCAAATTTAGGTAAGATAAGATTGAGTTGGGTTAGTTACACTAAAATCAAGTTACTTTTGAGTCTGATCAGACCTATCCTCAAGTTAGGTCAGATTTAAGTCAAGCTTGACTTAAATAAGCATTAGCCAGATTAGGCCTAAGTCAAGTTAGGTCAAGTCAAAATCATAACAAGTTGGTTGTGTTGATCTAGTTTATGTTTGATTTGGTCAGGTCCAAATCAGGTTTAGTTGAGTCAGATCTAGATCAAAGAGAGTCAAGTTACACCCACTTTAGGCCAAACCAAGACTAATCCACATCAAATATAATTAGGGTCGACCCCATGTTAATCTCATTCAAGTCAAGTCAATAGGTACCAAGACGAGCTAAGACAAATCGAGCTGAGTTAAGTTGGGCCAAAGTTAAATTGAGCTAGCTTGGGTCCATATAAAGTCAAATAGCCCATTGGTTAGATTAAGCCATCTCGGGTCCACTTAAGGTTGAATCAGCAAGGGCCCACTTTATGTTGAATTGTGTGGACCCAAGTCGAGCTAAATTGGCCTGAGTCCATACTAGGGTGAATCGAACTGAGAACAAGTTGGGGCACGTAGGTGATCCCCAAGTCAAGACAAAATGGGACGAGTCCGAGTTGAGCTAAGTTGGGTAAGACTTAGATGAGGTTGAGTCAGCTCGAGTCTATGTCAGGTTGAGTAAACCCAGTCCACTTAGGGTAAGTTGTGTTGGACTAAGTTGAGTTAAGCTAAGGTAAACTTGACTCAACTCAAATCCACATCAGGCTGAGTCAATCCAGGTCTACGTTGAGTTGAGTTTGTCCAGGTCCATGTTGGACTAAGTCAGCTTAAGCCTAGTTGGGCTGAGTTGACATAGTCCAATAAAGTTGAGTTAGGATGGGCCCACATCAAGTCGTATGTAGCCGAAAACAAGTTGACATGAGCCTCGCCGAAACTAGTCAGGCTTAAGTCGAGTTGAGTCAATAAAACTTATGTTGAATTAAGTTAACCCAATACTAACTTAGGTTAAGTAGACCCGAGTCCACGTCAAGCTAAGTTAGACTGAATTCAAGTCTTACTTTGTTAATGCAAGCTTACATTAAGTTAAGTTAATCCAAATTCAAATTGAATTGAATCCGATCAATCTAAAATAAGTTCAAGTTAAATTGAGTGTACTTAAAGAACGAATATATCAAGTCTAGGTGGATCTGAGATAGTTATATATTTTAATTTATTATAATTAAAATTTGAGAATTATTTGATTAATTTAGAAAATTACTTTCAAATATTTTATAATATAATTGAATGACTAATTAAAGAGAGAAAAGTATGATGATTAATTTTGTTGTAAATACTCAACAAAAGTATTTCTAGTGAGAAAAAATAGATTAAATACGGTTTTCTAAGAATAAAAATTTAAATTTATTATACGACTGTATATATTAGTTATTTGGTCGTTCCTCATCAATAATTTTGAATACATTTATATATACTAATAACTTGTCAAAATTAGTATGAAAATTCTGTATCATGTATAAAGAAAAGATAAATTGACTAAGAACATTTGAAAGAATATTTAAGTTATTTTATTTTTATGTCCAAAGGTTTCATTGAAGACTTAAGTCATGTGAACATATTATAATAAAGAAATTTTATAAAACTCAGATTTCATGAAGTTGGAGCAAAGGGAGTATATGAACGAGTAAGGTGCTCCATCCACGCAAGCTTTCCTTCTGGACGCATTTTTCGTGCACCTCCATTATTTACTTCTGCACCTCCATATTTTAAAAATATTAAAAACATTCTTTTGAATTATATAATAAAAATATAATATTTTATTTTAGATTATACAATCTAAAATGTAATTTTTATATTTTAAATTATACGATTCGATATATAATTTAAAATATAATTATTTTATTTTAAATTATATAAGTAAAATATAAAAATTATATTTTAGATTTATAATTTAAAATATTATTTTTTTATATTATGAATTAAAAATTATATTCTAAATTAAGAGGTGAGGAAGTATTAATTTTTTTATTAAAGATATATTAGTCAATGCACTTTATATATATATATGGAGGGTGCAGAAAGAATGTGTCTTCCTTCTGAAGGGTATGTTTAAGCCCGACAGTCCACTCTCCCTTACTAAAGTTATTGCTACACTTTTCTTGTTGAAGGTGTCACAAAAATTAATAAATATTAAATTATACATCACATAGTATCACATAGTATGTTAATATTGCGTTGTGTGGAAAATGGATCACACATGATTTTTTTTTTTTTTTTTATAACAGATCACATATTAACTATTGATGGAAGAAGGATTGGTAATTTCAAAATTTATGATAAAAAATTTGATTCAAGTATTACTAAAGGTATTTTCAACCGGAGCTATTTTAAAATTTTGATATTGTGCTTTGTTAGAATTATTAATATCAATGAGTCAGAATAAATTTACATATGAAATCATACACTTTTAATCCATTTTTTTTTTTTTACTCAACCTGTGACTTTGAAATTATCATTGAATTCTTAACATGTTTTCCTGTTTTCTAGTCCATTATAAATTGTCTTTAATGTGTTATTTTTGTCCTAGTTACTTTTAAAGTTTAACTCATTAGAGTATAAATTTTTGTTAGTCTAATTTAACATTATGTTAGATTTACAACAAATATATCAGTGTGTTAGGTTTGGCTACATGGGTCAAATAAGACAACTGTTTATTTCCTTTTTAAATAATTTGTTTTAAAATGCTTATTACACATAAATATTCGTTAGATTGATACATGAGACAAATAATACCCCTTCTTTCCTTTTTAAATGATTTGTTTTGGAATTCTTACTAGAACCATATATATTTGTATTCCAAACTAGCATGTAGATTCCTATATAATAGGTCGAGATTTGTTGTTTGTTGTTCGCCGGTGTTGTCTCCTTAACTATATCGTCGCTGCATCCTACAATCCTAAATTTCATTGACGTCATTATTATGATATCCTCATCGTCAATAAACATCCTTCTCACCACTGTCTCATCGTGGCAGTGGAAAACAATATCGAGAAACCTATAAATGCAACAGGAGAAGAATAATTGAAATTTTTAGCTATGACATATGAATATATCAGAAGAATTAAAATATGGAATAACATTCATTATGTTGATTTTCTTCCTTCATATTCAGTAACATATATGTAAAGAATAAAGAAAAAAAAATGTGTAAGAAATACTCCTAATATCAATCTATTAATAGAAATAACTAATTATTATATAAATACTTTTTTAATTATTAGTTAACGATGAATTTATCTCAACTATTATTAGAAGATTGACAATATTGACTCAAATTTCCAATATCTTTTATTATTAATAATTAGGATATATCCATCGTTTATCATTATATCACTAAAAGTCATAGCTATTAGTTAAAAACTTACTATTTAAGAACATAATAACTAAATATTATAATTTAATTATGATTTAATCCACCAAACCTGTCACAGAATAATGCCGGCAGTAAGACTTATCTTTCTTTAACCTAAGATATTAAACTGAAACAAAACCTTCAATTACTCACAAAGAGATGGTGTAGTAAACCATTGGGCACTTGGATTTGTCAGAGCCCACCTCATCCAAATATGAGCAAAATGGAATCCCCTCAAATACTTGATTTGCATAAGATATTGTGATGCTTAATGCAGACACAAAACATGCTTCCAAGCCTTAGAACTCATGGCTTCATACGTGTAAACATGCTTCCAAGCCTTAGAACTAAATTGACTTGAACATAATGTAAATATTGAGTTTTGAAATTCATCACAATAAAATATCCAAGTTTTATTAATAACCTAAATCATGTTAAAAAATATATTAACTAATGAAAATTCAATAAATGACCTAAATCATGTATATCTAACTTTTCTATTGTTTTGTGGAAAATTATTATTCTCTTGAATTAAAAAAATACACAAACCAAAAAAAAAAAAAAAGTATTTCACTTCAGTAGTTAGTGATCCTCTTGGTTCTTACTCGCTGTGCTTGAGATTGCAGAACGAAATATGAGAATGTACTTATCTACTTTTGTTTCAAAAGGTCTTTTATACAAGTTTTTGTTTTGAAAACAGTATGGAAGGAACTTTGTAGTGAGATTGTATAAAAAAAAAGGAGATGATAGGTAGAATTCTCTGAAGAAAAATATAATTAATTCACAAACTTAATATATTATCATTTTAATCATATTTTTTTGTTCTTTAATATGAAGAAATATGATAAAAAAAATTTGGCATAATACTGCTTTGTTCCCCTCTCTTCCTTTTCTTCTGAAGTTTCAGTTAACCATAAACAAACGAAACATGGTAAATTAAATCTACTCTTCTTATTTTAAAGAAGAAGTTGGGCAAAAATAGGACGGTCATAAAGCTAATTAGTATTGAGGAGACAATTAGCGTTTTAATCTTACTAGAAAAAGCCAGAAGCACAAAACTGTGAGTATTTGAACAAGGATATAGAGAAGCTAAGACCATGGATCGCCGATCAGAGACAGAGAAGCAAGTTGATCATCCATCTCTTGTTGAGCTTGTCTCAACGCATCCATGGCCCCCGCAACTGTTGCCGCGAGATCATCTGGTGACTCAATCAGATGTAACACTTCAGGCTGGTCCATCTCCAAAAGCATACCAGTAACCTTTGACGCTGCATCAGGCTCCAGATTTTCTACTAACGGGTATAAAGCTTCACCAAGCAGCTGCAAAACCATTCACAAGAGAGTTGGTATGACAAAATTACAACTCAACCCTAATTTGTTGAAATCAATGCCAGAAACAGCTCTTACAATCCTCTGCATTTCAGGAGTAGCATTGGCAACGGCTGAGGCCAGGGCCTCAAGTGCCACTGCCTCACCAGATGCCAGTGCTGCCAGATCAATAGTTTGCACGTTGGGGTGACGAGGACCTTGATAGAAATTTCCCCTTGGAAGCATCTGAAAGCCAGAGCAACAAGTAACCACATCAGAAATAGAGAATGGCAAATACAATGGAATCAATCACCAAAGAATACAGAATAAAACCGGTTGGGGTATCATGAGCGGTTGCACAGGAGGCCACGGGCGCGGAGGCGAAACCACTGCAAAGAAGCTTGGGATTGGAGGACCAGTTGGCCTCATTCCGCGTGCAAGATGCTTGTGGAAATCAAGTCCACCCTGTAATGGAGATCAAATGTTCATTTAATATTGCAACAACAGAAGTACAGAATATACTTAATAAGATAACAAATATCATTTGCTATGAAGTAGCTGTCAATGGTTCTTAGGGAGATCCTTTAACTGATCTTTTATGTTACAAACAAACTCTTCAATAAATGGAGTGCCAGCAGTTGCTTCAAAAATGATAACATGTAGACACATGTGACTATTCTTACAGTCTGTGGAGATTATTCACGAGCAAAAACCTAAAAGACCAACTGAACCGTGGAGGATTTACAAGGTAATATAGAAGGTTAAATTCACATTTTATTACATGACGGAGGTCTTCTAGTAATATAACATCATCAAACTGAAATCGAAAATCAGCTTAATTACTTGAGATACGAAGGCTGGACGTATTTGCCTATAGAAAGTTGGTGGTCCTAGCCCAGGATCCGCTGTGGGGTACGTTGGAATTTGAGGTGCAAGAGAAGGAGCTGGCGGAGCAGCCCTAATACTTGAAAAGCGTGCCTGCACAACATACGTAAATAATAATATTACCTGAATGGGACTTAGGAAATTTTATTCCTAAAGATGACCACGACATAATTATAAAGCGTAGTTGCGTTGTATATTACCTCTAACCTTACTCTTCTATCTTCCTTTTTCTCTGCAGGGTTAACATAGAGAGGTTTGCCAACAACTATTCGACCATTCATCGATGCAAGCTACGAGTATCAACAGATTTTGTATGAGCAATAACCTCCTAGTCAGTTATTAAAGGATAGTCCCTAATATTTACTTACTGCCCGATCTGCTTCCTCCTGATTTGAATATGCAACAAATCCACATCCTTTACTTATTCCATTGTTATCTCTCATAACCTGTGCATGTCAGGCGAAAAAAACACGCTTCACGGCGATGAAGATTTGACAAATGCAGATACGAACAAAAAGGAAGAACCATACTCACACACCTTGGATGAGGTTATTGCACCATACTCAGAGAACAGTTCGTTTAGTTCTGCATCACCAATACTATCATCCAAGTTCTTTATATACAAGTTTGTACATTGCTCAGGATTCCTATTCTGGTTATGTTGCTCTTTCAGTTGAAGCTCCCTTTCAGATTTTTTCATGGCTCTTCCAACATACCACGCCTTACCATTAAAAATCTTTCCATCAAGAGCGTCCCGAGCTCTAGCAGCATCGTCTGCATTTGCAAAATTGACAAAACCAAAACCTTTTGATTGACCAAATACATCTTTCATCACTACAGCACTAGTAATAACTCCATATTCTCCAAAAATTCTCTGCAGGTCAGCTTCCGTTATTGTGCTTGACAGGTTTTTTACAAAAATATTATTAAACTTTTCCTCACTAGAAACACTCTTTCTATCCTCCTTTCGCACGAAAGGACCCACATAGACCTGTTTATCATTGAGCAGCATGCCGTTTAAGTTTTCAATCGCTTTTTTTGCAGATTCTTCCGTCTCAAACTGCACAAAACCATGGCCTTTAGACTCGCCAGCAGCATCCGTCGCAACCTTGCAAGATAGAATATTCCCAAAAGACGAAAAGACATCGAATAGAGCCTTGTGATCGATTGACTTATCCAAATTCTGCACCATATCAGTCAAGAAATCGCAAGACTCAATAGCCAAGCAGAAAAAGATTCAATAATACTCATCACGGGGGAAGAATCAGTAAAAGACACCTTTATAAAAACGTTGGCTTCATCATTGTTACGAGCACGGGAGTCCCGATTAGAGGGCGATATCCTAATGCGTCTCTCATTCAACGGAGTGAAATTTAGCTCCTCCATTGCTTTTACGGCTGCATGGTAGTTAACATTTGCATTGAAGGTTAAAACAGTCATAAAAACAACATTCACCATTAGTCATATCAAAGCAAGAACAAAAGCTGCTACACCTTTCCATGCAAGAATGAAAAAGATTAATCCTAAGAAAAACAATATTATTAATGCAAGAACAAAACCAACAATCCTATCCATGCAAGAGCAAACGCGACGAATCCTATCAAACCAAGAACATAAACAACTAATCCTATGAATGCAAGAAGAAACCAACCATCGTGACTTCTACTGAAATTGACGTAGCCGTAACCAAGGGACCTCTTAGTGAGATAGTCCCTGCAAATTCGAACGGAAACGACTTCACCAACCCTTTTGAAGAGATCAAAGAGCTGATCTTCTTTGACGTTCTCCTCAAGATCCCCGACGTACAACGGCGTGTAACCGCCAGACGTCGGTTCACTGCTATCTCTGTCAGGAACTTCCGCCATTATCTTTTTTTTTTTCTTTTCTTGAAAACTGAAAAAAATGAATGCGGTGATAGCTTCAATTCAAGCACAACTTGAAATGGATGAAGTGTATCACTGTATCGGAAAAGTTATGCCCCGAGCAAGTATTTATACGGAACCCTGTGACTTGTATAGCTGTGAACCAGCCAGTCAATGGTGAGTGCAATCCTGAATTTAACTTCCCAGTTCTTTTATATTTACTGTTTATCCACTCTTTGCATCTTTATAATATATACACACGAATTAATAAATTAGATAATTATTAGAATATTTAACAGAAAATGAAATGATAAAGAATAATTTCTAGAGAGAAAATAGTAATCACTTGTAAAAGAATTTTAAGTTGAATTTGTGGATTTATAATTCATTAATTATTACGTTGAATTTTCATTATTCTAAATAAGAAATACATGAAAAAAAATTAAAATTTTATTTTCATTTATATTTTTAATTTGTAAAAGAATTAAAGTAATATTTTATATTAGAAAGAAAGAAAATTTAACTTTTGTTGGAACAGCATCATTGAATAAGGGACATTGTTTCATAACATATCATTGTACTTTAAAAGATAAGGTATTCGACGGTGTAATTTATACATTTTATTTCAATATTGCGTCATTCAAGAAAGTGTTTATAAATGTTATCTACCTGTACTTTAAAAATATGCGAATTGTATTGGCACCTCGAATCAACCCAATTAGAAAATGTATAACCCTACTATATTGTACTATTTTAAATGTGTAATGTAAAAATTATAATATCAATAAAATTATTTATTTATATTATAAATATATTGTTATGATACTTTTTAACTAATATTTCTTTTATTTTATGAATTCAAACTTGTTTAGGGAATCGAATTTAATACTAGGACCAGCAATTTATCATTCATTTCTCACTATATATTATTTTGAAAAGATGTTTTGTCTTTTAAATTTTTTTATTATATTATTTATGCTTAGATATAAACTTTAACTTTTTTTTAACGGCAAAAAATCAATTAAATAAAAAATAGTACTTCAGAGTGCCCAAAACCCTTATACATAAAGTAATTAAGTAATTAGTGATATAGGTCTACCGACTCTTATAATTTACATCCATAACATGAAAAGGTCTCAAGGTCGCGGAAAGACTATAAAATGATTTATATAAATTAAAATTATTCAAATTAGAAAGTGGTTCTTTCACTTTTGCTGACTTAATTAATTTATTAATTATATTTTTCTCTTTTATTGATGTCCGTTTCATTTCTTTATCGTAAACATAGAACCATCCTCTTCTCCAGGCAATAGAACTTACAGGATTTATTTATTTTTTTATCATTAAGGCTAATCGTGAAATTTATTTTATAAGAAAAAGTAATGGCAATGATCCAGAATATGGGATGGGTTTACATTACCTCTACCCTAATATTTTTTTAATTAAATCTATGGCTCTATATTTAAACATAAATGAATTATCTATGACATGGATATTTTGGCATAAATGTTAATATTACAAGATTCCACACAAATATATATATATATATATATATATATATATATATATATATATATATATATATATAATTTAACTAAGGATTTTTATATTGAGTCAATTCAGAATATAATCAAATTTTAATTTCTTTTATTTAATGAAATTCTAAATTTATTCTACTTAATTAAATTCTAAAATTTAAAAATTTATTGAAAACGAACTGAAATAAATTATATTAATAATCAAAAGTTTAAAGTACAGGCGTTGAAGATATTGATTTATTTTCAGAATGAAGATACAGTAAGTGCAAACTCTAACAAGCTATTATTACTTAAAAGAACAGTGATAGATTGACACTACAGTTCTTATTATACATTCATTTACCATCTTATATATTATTTTATTATTATATAACATTTTAATAGAAAAAACGGTGAACAGTAGTGCCAAGTACATGATTCTCCTAATTATAAAGGATTCTTAGAAGTTATATGAAAATATTACATATTTTCTATATTGCTTAATTAACTCTATCGGACTCTCCAACATTAATTAATTAGTTTAGTTCTCAACTATGTATAATTAGTTTAGTTTAAAGAAAAGGCAATTACCCCTTAGGCCTAGGACTTTCGAGACCCTTCTTTGACCCTGCTCATATTTTATAGAAAAATAATAGCTTGGTATCCTCTAAAAAAACATTTATCATATAAAAAATATTTTAGATTGTGAATGTTTCGTTATTAAAATATATTTAAAAAAAATATATTTTAATAAAAAAATATTGTAAAAATATATTATTACGAATGTGATCGAAATTCTTACAAGGATAAGGTTATTCTTTTTATGAATATGCATACACAGTACACGTGATGAAACTGGTCGGACTTAAACATTCAAATTGCTGGTCTTCCTCTCCCTCCTATGTCTGGTTCTCATGGCCCTACGAGGCACTATGTGGTAAAAAGAAATTGGCATGTCAATGGTGAAAAAATGAATATATGAATGTACCCTTTGATACGTACTTGATGTGCCCTCCTTTATGAAAGTCTGATTTATGACGGGTGAGTGGAGTATCTAACGTGATTATTTTATAAGATTTCAGCTACAGGACACTAATGTTTTTTTCAATTTTGAAACTAGAAGAGTAAAAAGTATAGACTTAGGAAGAAGAAGAAGAATTAAGAAGGAGTAGGTGCGTGGACTTGTGCGTCCTCCTTTTAACCTAAAAGCTCGTTTGAATTATTTGTTCCTGTAGTCAAAAGGATCCATGTTTTCAAAGTCACAACCACGTAGCTGAAATCAACAAATAAAGGGAGACAAATCGCTTTGGTTCGGTTCCAAAGTCAGGAATAGCATTAAGTGGAAGAGTACAGATCAGAGACAACTTTGTCTTTCTTCTTTCCCAATACAAAGAAAAAAGAAAAGTAAAGCAAATTAAACCACGTTCATTCAATCAGCTTGGCTGGATAAGGAACTAAAGCAAAGCAAAATCATGAATTAGTGTTCAATTTCTCAAACCCCTTAATCTTCCTTCCGGGTGCAATGGGAAAAGCTCCAGAGTTCTGTGTTCCTCCTCTTCACACAGTGATGACGATGACATGCTTTGCTCTTCCAAACAATCAAATACCCATCTCCTACACTTCTTTTTGTACGGACTACCTTCCTCCTCATCTCTATCTACCACTTCCCCCTGCAACAATTCATTAAGTTAATTCCACTTCTTTTGTTTTAAAAACAAAATCTCGTATACGACACAGTATGTATGATTACTAGGTTGGTGCATACATACCCTTGTTGTCTCTAAAGTAACAACAGTATGAATTGTGGGAGTTCGAGGAGTATGAGAAAAGGCAAGGCTGTTACGCTTCTGCTTTTGTCTCTCGCGTGCTTTGTGATTCTGAAACCAATAGAACACATTCTTCCCTTCGATCTTTCCGTACTTTCCTAGCTGAACCGTGATCTGCTCTATCTGCTGAGCATTCGGAGTTCTCGTCCCTCCTTTGTACAGCATCTCCAATATACCTATCTGTTCTTGCGTCGGATTCCACCGCGTCCCTCCTGGATGCGTTTCAACCTGTGCATGAATCATCATAGCAACAAACAATTAACAAAAAATAATCATCTTGAACCACTTTGTGAACGGTTCGTCCCTAAAATTAATTAATTGCATGTGCATCACATATAGTAGTCTGTGGTACGTGCATACGTGCACGTGAATTATAATACTAATGCATGGCTATGATGGGATATGGCAGTAATAATACTGATAATTAGATAATAATACGGACCTGGCCTTGGGGTGAAGGTGGATCCTTGTTATTGTGGAGAGAGGAAACTAGTTTTCTGGGACCACTTTCTGGTCTGATGAAGCTCTTGAGATCGAAAGGAAGAGAAGGGGTGGTGGTGGTGGTGGTGGTGGGAAGCTTGGGAGCAAGAGGGCGTAATCGCTTGCAGCCAAGGGTGAGGAAAGGTTCGTGCTCCCATAATGCACGTGTGAAGTGATGCACCTTCATGGTGGTGGTCATGGTGGAGAGAAGAGAGGATGATAGGGGATAATATAGAAGAGGATTTGATGACACTTTAGTAAAGTGGACAAAGTGGGAAATGAGGTGTTGCCTGCAAAAAACAAGACCAAATGATGAGATGTAGTTGACTTAAGAATTTCCACCTATAAATTAAAGTAAAAGGCAATGCAACTCACCCAATCAAAAGTAAAACTAAGATATATTTTAAAGGAAAAGCAGAATACCACCGTACACAGTAAATTATTACTCTAGGCTTGAAAAATTCTAGTAACATTAATCAAATGAGCGCGTGTGGAGAAGGGAGAATGCGTTTGTGCGTGTGGGTTGGGCCGTCAAATCGGGACTTATTTTTCTTGCTTTCATGATAAGGTATCCATGCTTTTCGGTGGCCTCTTTGGCTCTCTCTCTTTCAAAGCTTTTGGTCATCAATAAAGTGATGTGAGGAATGCAAAAAGATTCCTCCAATCCCAAAACTTGAAAATGGAAGCCCTTCGATCTGCTTTTCAGGATACCGATTTTTATATCAAAAAGGATGAATGGGACTTCCTCACCTTCGATATCATGAATGCCGTCTTTGTCCTTTTCCAGTGCCATGCCAGAGAATGTCCAACATAACATAACACTCACTCGCTCCATCCACCCCCCAAACCCGTTTCCCACTCTTTCGGGAACTCCACTTCAATTTCCCATATCTTCACTTCTATATCCAAATTCCCTCTATTAAATTAAACCATTATATTTTAAAATACATTTTATTTATAACCCAAAAATGAATCATGAAATGAATGAAGAAAACCTCTGTGAGAAGTGGGGTTTGGTAATAATTCTGATTTCCCGCGTAGCATATGATTGAGTGTTGAGTGCAGCTGGCAACTGGTCGGATAACTAATCACTGTTCTTTGAGCAACCCAGCTGGGCACCCAGGGAGGCACGTGACTAAACATTTTATCCATGTAATCCCACCCTCTACTTATGCACGAGCCATTCACATAAACTGCACACGTGTCTCGGTCAAAATACATCATGGCCAATCATCACATCACAATCATGCACCTGCAAGCTGCGCGTGAGTTTTCCTGTTTCACTCCGTTGGATATCATTATCAAACACTTTATGCCCCATCAACAGGTTTTCCAAACGCAAACTTTCCTCTTACGGCTAATTATGCCACCAATATATTCATTCCAATTCTTAACCAACAAATTTACCCACTCATCATTTTATAAATTAAACCATTCTCTACCAAATACTATAGCATTCTCGAGGGTGCCAAATAAATGGTAATGTAATTTTGTGTGAGATTTGATGTCTGAAATGTTACAAAAACAGTTCTAACGTGTTAAAGTGTTGTACAGTAATTTACATAAGACTATATATAAATAGGATATCGATAAGACTTAGACAGGTATAGTTATTCGAGGAAGGGAAAGGGATTAAGAAAAAAAAGATAACTACCACTATCTTCAAGATTTACCCATCTTTTTTTTTTTTTAAGGACATCAGATAGGACCGGTAAATATCATTGCAAGCTAGCTTTGTTAGAAAGTATGATCAATGGTTCCCTTCAACATAGGAGTAAATCACTTTTAAAGCAAAAATGTGAGAAAACAAAAGTGAACTTCAGAAAGCTTGATGTAAAAATAATGCTGACAGAAGGTAATGAATTCATTATTTAATAGTAATAATAACAATTATATAATGTATATATATAAAGAGACATATTGACAATAAAATCATATTTAATTTTTGTAATATACAAAAACTCTCAATAACAATTATAATATCATAAATAAGATTAGTATGCTATATAATATATTGAAAAAAAAAATCCAAAAAATATATATATCCTCAAGTTAAGCACGTTACAAAATACATTATTGCTAAAATTCAATATTTTACCATATATATAATATAATTAAATAGTGTAAGCACGCTCTACTTAACTTTTACTATTTATATGGGAAAAAAAAACTAAACTAATCGATAGACATTTAATTCGCACCATACAAACATTCAATACTGCTGGCTCCTTAACCTGATGTGACCCGGAATTTCGTTATGCGAATTCCATCCGAAAACGTAATCCTAATCCTTGGTGAGTGGTATTATGTCATCTACCAGCTCATTTGTACTTCAAAATGATTTTAAGGGACCAGCAAATTTTCAGTATTTTTTTCACTGTCGATTTGTTTATGATTATTTTCTATTTTTATTCAAAGGTAGAGTACATGAGAGGACTTAAAGTTTCCCACGTGAAGTTCGTACTTTAATTGAAAGAATTGTTATGAAATTTAATTTTCAAAATTGTTACTGATAACTTTCAATGAGAAAAATTACTTAACTTGGGTTCATGTTGAAAGTTGGCCAGTTGTTTTGCTTCTTCATAATCTTGGCCATTATTCAAATTAAGTTGAAAAGTTGGGTTTAAAAGGTGAGTCTTTTAATCTTTAATTATCCGATTAGACAGATGTCACTATATAGGAACGTCGAAATCGTGGGATAATGATAGCAAGGTTGACAAATAACAGATTATGAGCTTGAGGCAATGGTTTTTGGCCTCACATTACACAGATCTCGTATCTGATTGCACCACATTTATCTCAACTCCCTTCAATCACGACAACGCAAGATTTTCCCTCTCATTCCATGCCAATGAACCAATGCTGTGCCTATTTTGCACACGTATATAGCCTTTCATTATTTTCTTCCTATTTTCAACATGTTTTGGGTTTTCCAGCTAACATGTTTTCAAAGTCTTAATTTCAGCCCACCTCATCGCCTTAGATAGATCCGATTATAAATAAACTCGTTGGAGCTTATTATGATATTAATTAATGATAAATATTCAAACTGACTTGATAGCAATATGAATAACAACTAACTTTTAAAATTGGATCCAGAACAATAATTAATTTATATGTTTACTTTACTTTTGTTCTCATACTTATCTTTGTTTTAATTATTAACACATTTTTAATTTATTTTTAAATTTATATAATTTTTTTAGTGTTATTAGATATTGAAAAGAAGAAAAAAAAGTGTAATTTTTAACATTTAAATCTCAATAATTTTATGTTTAATTTATTTTAATTTTTATATTTTAAAAAGGTACAAACAGAATGTAAATATCGGAGGTGATGATAAATAAGAAATTTTACTTAGAGATATAACCATAAATATGAAATTTTAATTTGAAAAGGTAGACATATACCAAAAACACGCCCATCATCTTGCTATCATCCATGAATCTGTCGGTCCCAAAATTGCATATTTATCGTTCCGATTTAGAGTTTTCTAATTTTTCCAAATATAAAGAACAGAGACAACATTGTTGCTGTACCCTTTCGCCTTTAAAAACAATATTTTATGTTAAAAACTATTAATAGTCTGATTAGAAAATTCAATACCTAGTGTCAATTAATAGTTTATCAAATTAGAATTGTTAAAGAGGAACTCAATCTTTTTTCCAGAACACCCGCAAAATTGAGAAATATTTAGGCTTTTCCCAATTTTTACTATGATATATGGTAACTTGAATTACATTATTAAGAAAATTTACTCGCGAATTGAAATATGAATTTGTTAATACTGCAAGCAGAGTTACACAAGCTCATAAGTGCATCCCAACATTTCTACTGCTTGAGGAAATGAGGTGATTTTCCATGTTTGTATGAACTCAACGCTAATGTATAGAAAGTGGATGGAACTCATAAAGGTTGATGCAGCTTTAAATGCAAAGTAAAATGGCTGAAAAGTCAGGTGGAACAGAGACAAAATCTCCAATGTCCTCATTATTTCTTTGTTTCTTGTTTCCTAATGTTTTCTATTACTAAATCAATATTATGGATGCAAGATGGGAAATTTATGTGGATAAATTTAGGTATTAAAACCCTTGCATGAAAAAAGTGAAACAGATTTTATCCATATTTATTTAATAAAATTTTAATAATCTATCTATTAACCAATTAATATATTATAATAAAAGGTTTCAGTAAAGTTTATCATAATAATTTTTAATTTATTTTAATATTTTTGGTCAAATTTTTTATGATATAAATTTTCAAATAGCATAAATTTATGATATGAAGTTTATATATTTGAAATCGGAATTTGAGTAATCTCAATATCTGTTCTTTGATTTCAAATAAATGCCTGAAAAATCAATGTTAAAGGGGTGTATAATATATTATGTACTCCTTCTAAATTCTGCAAACATTTTTTCATGCACTCCATTCAAAATCCACAGATTAATATTAGAATACTAATTTCAAACCACATGTTCTCTGTATTCTTACAGGAGATAGGCATGAATTTAAATAAAATTATATGAATGTAATTAATCCGAAATTAATTTAGAATTTTTCTATTTCTTAACTTTTTTTAGTTATTCATGATAATTTTTCCTACTTTAAGAAAAATGTCAAACAAATTATATGAAAAATAAATTGTTTAGGTTAGGTAATAAATAGAAAGTAATATAATGTCCTAACATGGTTGAACTTAAAAAAAAAAAATGATGGGATAAAGGTTAAGTGTGTTGTAATTATAACTATTAAATTTTCTTTCAATTTAATCTTTCACTCTTCGTTTTTTCATTTGGAAAATTTTTACTATAATTTAACTTTTTTAATTGGTATGTTGAAAAAAACTTAACATGATTTGCAATTAATTATTTAAATATATTAAATTTTAAATTTAATATAAGCTTTAAATATTATTTTAGTTTTATAAAATTATAACTTTATAGTTAATCATCTTTTAAATTTAATGTATATTTATAATTTTTTAAAATTAAATTAAGGATATTTTGGTAAATGAAAACATTATCAAATTTTTATTGTTATGTCAATTAAATTTAATACAAAATTTCCTCATGTCTCCTTTCACTTTTTTACTGTTTATCCAATCCAATTGAGAAGTCGTCATATTAAAACTATTAAGAATTTTTCCTTCTCAGAAAGCATACATGGGATTTTATTTTTTTTAGAAAATATGTAATAGGAAGAAAAACCTCTTATGCCAAAACACACCTACAAATAAAAACATAAATTTATCGGTTTAATTATAAATCTAACTTGGTTTGACATCTTAAGGTTTACAAATAATCATGGTACAGCACACAACTATCAAAAACTCTTTATATATTTTGAGACATTTATTAAATTGTGGTGATAACTTTCATATCAATTTTTTATACTTATAATTGTTTTTTACTTTTTCATTTATATATTACTCAATATTGTACTTTAATAAAAATCTATTAAGGCTAATATATAGTCCATTCATTCAACCTTTCATATATAAAGAAAATAACTTTTCAAGTTTCAATATCAACCTTTCTACTTCTTCTTCATGCTCTCAAATGAATATTTGACTTTTTTTTTGTCAACAGACTGCTTGAACCGTTTTCATCACTTGTGATTTGCATCGACTCATTAATGGTGCAATCTCTCCTCCTCAACACTCACAACCTTACATCTCCAACTTGTTATCAGTAACTTCCACACTTCCATGTAATCAACATGGGCAACTCCTCAATACTTAAGGTGGAATCCATCATCAGTACCCCCCAAGCCAATCCTCACTACTCATGACGAAGTCATTGAAAAAAATGATTTTGAATTAAAGGCACTATTGCATTATTAGTAACGATTTTAATTTTTATAATCGAAACAATGTCTCTCCATATAAAAAATGTTAAATATAAGTTTCTATAAAGATTATATTGTCATCAATGACGGGGATTAAATATCAAAATGATCAACGATAGAGATTAAACATCAGAACTATTAAGAAATGAAGATCAAATATTAAAAGTATGAATGGTGGAGATCAAATAAAAGTTATAAGGAACTTTATGGATATTTATTAAGAGATTATGAACAGTTACAATCTATGCTCTATGGATATTATTAAGTTTATATTATATAATAAGGATGAAAACTTGTAAACACACAAATAAATATTAAATCAGGACATACTTATAAATCTTTTTATTTTAATAAGTGAGTTTAAGAGTAACTTATCATAAATAAATAAATATATATATATATATATATATATATATATATATATATATATATTTATTGTTTT
>Ga0209489_101366_pt1 | contig 50138 bp, 24 predicted proteins | sample SiratrowhiteBW_FD_187527 | JGI IMG/M metagenome (GOLD analysis project Ga0209489, IMG submission 187527) | Root nodule microbial communities of legume samples collected from California, USA - Siratro white BW (SPAdes) (version 2) | ecosystem: Host-associated > Plants > Roots > Nodule | place...
AAAAAAAAAATAAAAAAAAAAAAAAAAGCTACAATATTAAAAGAAAGTTAAATTACATTGTAAATGCAAATCTAACTTACCGAGATATATTTAAATTGTCAAAAATGAAAGATGTTCACATTTTTAATTTTTTTTCTGAACTTAGGCATGAATGCAAGTTATTTGGTTAAAACTCAACAACATTGTTCAATAATTAGAGTCAAACATACTTATGATTATCTTACCATTAGTCCTTATAGTAAAAATTACGTGCAACTATTTTTCTTTGAAAAACTGTATGACTCCACTTTATCTTAGTTTATGAATAAGACTTCAGTACAAAAGTTACCAAAAACCATTCCGATACATAAATTTTTTATAAAAAAACGGATATGAGAAGAATTTTTCCATAAATCATTCCAGAATAGAAAAGAAATTCAATAAATTATAATTAACATACACATAAATTAAAAATAAATTATTTAAGAGAACTTCTATGTATTGATTTTATATATAAACTAATTTGAATTTAGAGAAACTAATTTCATGCAAACATATATTTTATTCTTTTTATTTTTATCAATGTTTTGGGAGAATTCCAGACAATTCCTCAATTTTTGTTCTAAAATATTGATTTTATTCTTAAATTATTAATAAATAATTGTTTATATATATTTCATGTTTTTTTTAACACCAAGAGAGAAATCCATTAACAATCTTTTTAGAGTTTATAGTACAAGATCCAATATCATTTCCAATTTATAATCTTAACCTATGGAATTGATGGGTTTTTTTCTTATATATATTATTAAATATGAATTCCTAACTCTATACTTAAAATTTCCCATAAGAAGTTATATACAATGAATTCATCTAACTGCTAAAATATTGCAAGTATCTCAAACCTGTCAATTTTTCACATTGAACTTGAAGACCTATTTTCTAAGGAAGTAGATAAGGCTAAAGTAAGTCAAAAGAACTTGCCTAGTCGAAAAGGGAAAACAGTCAGAAGGTCCAAATTAAAATGGTCAAATAACAAAATATTGCATTCTTACAAGGTTTAGTGAGTCAGCTAGGTAAGCATTTTAGGTATAAATTACAATTTCTTTTCCAGTTAGTGTTGTGTTGCTCATTGAATTAGAATGCAGCACTCAGACTTAAGTATTTTGTATCAGATATTTTTCAGTGACACCAAGCAAAATTATTCGATGGTTTTTCTTTTTTTCTGCCAACTTGTTAGGAGTTTAATCAGTTTGTTGGTCAACTTTTTACCAAGTACATGATATAGTTAAATAGGCTTGTGTCCACACAAAGTTCAGATTTTAAGTTTTAGTTTCTACAATTTATTTGTTTTCATCTTTCGTTTCTTTTTAGTTTGGGGACAGGTTATAAATATGGCCAAAAGGGCAACAAATTTAACCCCTAAAAGAGTAATTATGGACAACAAAAAATGAACTAGAAAAACAATTAACAACTTTTTTAATAGGAATCAAATTTTGAATTCTACCACAGCTAAATACTTATTAAACGATGTAACTGTTATTGGATTTTGTTCTTTTGTCAACAATTCACATGAGCTCTTTTTCCCACAGAGAAAACGAACACCATGTTATTTCAAATACATTCTTTATTCGCAGTTAAAATCTAATACGAATTACTGAAAAAAAATGAGTTTTATTCTTTTTTAAATAAACTACATTCATACATTTACTAATAGATCTAGTATAGATAGAATTTCAATTGAATTGTGCTTCAGGGCCCATTTAGCTTTATTTGTGTTTTCTAGACATCTATAATTTGAGTGATTCTTCCTGCACCTCCATGGTGACTTCCTGCACCTCCATAATTTTAACATATTCTCATTTTAGCTTTGAAAAAAAGACAAAAATAACCTTCCTTCATGATAACTGTCATTCATTTTTTTTCACTTTGCGGGTTGCACAAACCGCAATACAATTAAAAACTAAATACATTGCAGATTGTACAATCCGCAATTATATTTTCTGCACCTTTTACATTGCGGGTTGTACAACCCGCAATATAAAACTTTTTTTAAATACATTGCGGGTTGTACAAACCGCAATACAAAATTTTTTTAAATACATTGCGGGTTGATGTATTTAAAAAGCAATTTGTGTTGCAAATTGACAAACTTGCAGATGTGGTGTAATGGTGGTTATCATGCTAGTTTTATACTTAAAGGTCTCTACTTCAATCCTAGGCAATAACATAAGTTTATTATTTTTTTAACAAGATATAATTAGAAAAATATTACAAAAATTTAGTGGCCAAACAAGCACTACCCAGAATTGAACTCGGAACCTTTAGGTGTAAAAATAATGTGATAATTACCACTACACCATAGCAACAGGTTGTATAAACTACAACAGAAATTGGTTTTAAATACATTGCGTGTTGTACAACCCACAATATAATTTTTTTTCAAAAAAGTTTTGTATTGCGGGTTGTACAACCCGCATTGTATTTAAAAACAATTTTGTATTGCGGGTTGTACAACCCGCAATGTATTTAAAAAAAGTTTTATATTGCGGGTTGTACAACCCGCAATGTGAAAGGTGCAGAACATGAAATTGCGGGTTGTACAATCCGCAATGTATTTATTTTTTAATTGTATTGTGGTTTGTGTAACCCGCATAGTGAAAAAAAAAATCTCAGTTACCTATGTTATTTTTATCTTTTTTCAAGGTTAAAATGAGAATATGTTAAAATTATGGAGGTGCAGGAAGTCAATATAGAGGTGTAGAAAGAATCACTCCTACAATTTAATGTCAGAATTTGGACTTTTACTTCTACACCCAATAGGGCCTTTCATAAAATAATAAGGCAATCGTTTTCTATAATCCCATATTTGCTTCCTACACCCTGTTATGATACATTGTTAATAAAAATAAAAGGGGTTAGGTATGTTGGAAAATATTTTTCGGATGAGATTGGATGATGGAGTATGTGAAATATTTTATGGAAAACGTGTTTTGAAAAAGACATTCTCTGTAAGAGACTTCTTTTTTTATAAAAAACGTTTTTTGTAAACCCTTGTCTTTACACCTCCTTTTCTATAAAACTTTTTTTATAATACAAAAATCTTTTACAAAAAATGTTTTTCGTAAGACATTTCACACCCCACATAACTCATTCCGAAATTCGTTTTCCATAACCTATTTTCAAGATAATACTTCAACAATCTTATATCCACTCTACACCCCCTAAGTAATGCAAAAATATAAGCCACTTACCTTTTACTCACGATAGCATTGTTGGAAAAGCTTTTTTTACAGCACCCACCACCATAATCACCGAAACATGTCCTCATCACTTAGCAGCACCCACCACCATGATAACCGAAAAATGTCCACACCACTTAGCAACACCTACTATATCATTCTCTTTTTTAATATTTTGGCAAGGGCATTTCTGGCATTATGATATTTTGGTGGAGTGCACAAAGCAATTGCCAACTAATAAAGGGAAGATTTCGTTTTTTTTCACCCCATAATTTCTTTATGCTTATGAAAATCCTTACTTTGCCCTTCAAATTTATAAAAAAATGACTTCCACGTTATAAAATACCGCAACTACAACCATTTTTCATGAAAAAGCTTCCGAATTATATAATTTATAAATATTTTTTATACAAAAAAATTTAAAATTGTACAATTTAAAAGTTATCCTTTCATAAAGAAAATTTTCAACTTATATAATAAAAAAATATTTTAGATTATACAATTATAAATACTTTCTTTCTTAAAAATAGAACATATAAACAAAAGATAACGATAATAAATAAATAACAATATAAGAAAGCGATGGCAAGAAATGACAACAACAATATGAATAATTTTATCTTTTAACCACCTAATCAGCTGAGAATTATATAGATGGAGAAAAATTATCTAAAACATTTATAGATAAAAAATATTGGAGATTTGATTAAAAAAAAACAAACTTTATATTGATTCATAAATGAATAACTAGTATTAATATTCACATATGTGAAATGTCAATTCAAAAATATTATTTTGGATTTGAGAATCTAGACTAATACAATAAAGATATTTTTCTTAAACGGTTTTAATTACGTGGGTGCAGGGAATATTTTCCTAAAATTTGCTGGACCATGTAATTGAAGGCCCATCTATTACTATTAAAAGCTAAAAGGATTAGTAGATATTGAAAATGACTATTAGAATCTTTTCTATTTATCATGTTTAAAAGGTGTTATGCAGGACACAGTTTAGTTAGACTCATGCATATTTTATTTATATATTGTTTAAAAAATTATATTTATGTTTTTTTTCAAAAGAACTAAAACATATAGAATTTTTTTAATAAAAAAGTCGATAAAGTACTCAAATTGGTATTTTTGTTTTAAGAAAATCATTTTAGGATGGGTTGGGATATTCAAAGTGGAGAATAGTTGAATTTGAAAATAAGTTCTATACAAGTCATGAAAAAAAAAAAATACTCCCTACTAATTTAGTGAAAACCTTATCTTTTTCAAGTTTTATTTTATAAAATTATGTTAGTTATTTTTATAGCTTTTTATGCTGAACTCGTGCTTTCAAGGAAGATAACTAAAAAAAAATAACTAATATAAACACATCTTAAGATAAATTTCTATTAAAAAGCAAAGTTTTACCCATTTTTTAATACGACATCAAAAATTTATTTAAACACATCTTCTCTATCCAAAAAGTGTTTTATTCAACAACAAAAAAACTGCAGTGAATACACTTTTCCAAAAAATGCAGTAGCATAAAAAAAAATTTATTTTTTCTGTATTATCTGTATAACAAATTTCATCCACATTTAAATAAAAAATAGTTAAAGTTGCCACATTAATATAGTGTAAAAATTGATTGCTTATAGTTATTGTAAATATTTTCTGAAAGAAAAAAAAAAATAGACTTTTCTCCTACCCAGCATTCCTGGAAAGTAAGGAAAAAAAGAGAGAAAGCTAAGGAAAATTACGCGTTCTTCTTCTATTCGCAAACACTGATTTTCCCTTCAATTTCTTTCTGCTGTTATTATTGTTATTTTTGATTTGCAGTGATTAAATCAAGCGGTTATCGGATTAAGAATTTTCATTATTACTGTTGAGACTTTCCCTTCATCTTGGATCAAAGAGCACTGTTCCCAGTTTTCTCCATTTCTAGGGCAACTTTTTCAGCTAAAACCCTTTCTTCCAACTGAAGCCAGCTTCCGTTGCAAATTGAACGCGTTTTGCGTGCTGCGATCGTAGTTGTGATGGAAACTAGGGCATGAATTGGCCGAGCAGAAGAAAATACGGTAAACAATGTTCTTCAGCGGTGATCCTTCTACGCGGAAGCGTGTCGATTTGGGAGGTCGCAGCTCAAAGGAAAGGGACCGGAAGAACCTTCTAGAACAGACGCGAGTTGAAAGGAACCGGCGCTTGTGGTTGCGCCAGCAGAACTCTGCTGTACTCAAAATTCAGGTTTAAGTGCATTTGGTTGATTTTAGCTTTTAGTCTTGCAATTTGGTTGCATATCATTGTTTCTATACTCAGTTGTCGAGTCTGGCTCCTAAATTCTTCTCAATGTAATGCTTGATGGCAGTGACGTAGCTTGATTGAAAATTTTTGGTAGCAAAAAGCTTGAAATAAAATTTTGGAGAGCCAAAATATAACTGAATGCGTGTGTGTATATATTTCCTACAAAAGTTATGGAGAAAAGTTTGGGGAGCCAATGCTTGATGGTGTGAACTTCTTGTTGTGTTTAGCTAGCTCCTGCAATTTAGATCGCTTTTGCCAAGTATTGCTCTGCTGTTTCAAATTTCATCATGTTGGATGAGTTTAGCAATAAAATTGTGTTAATATACTGAAGTTTTGCGGCAATACTAAATGACTCCTTTTATTAGAATGAATATGATACAAGAAGTGATGATGGGTATTCTGTCTCAGTGTTTAGGTATGCAAGCTTGTCATAGTACTTCGGTATTAATGAAGCACATAAATAAGGATTCAAGCTTCTTTCGGTGGTGTTAGCTATCATATTCATAGATGACCTAATTATTGTTATTGTTTTTCTCGATAAAAAAGAATATTGTCAAGGAGAAAGAAGAGAGTACATCTGAGGGAGGGCTGGAAATCCTCTTCAAAAGGAAAACAAAAAGTAAAGGGAAAACTAAAATTGAATATGACATCAATGAAACTCTGGAATCTCTTTTCAAAGATATACATTCCCTTAAAGAAAAATCCATAAGCACGATCCTGTCCCATAATAGATGCAAGGACAAAAAAATACAGCCTTGAATCTCTGGGTACTCATTTCCAACCTGTTAGTTGTTACATGCAAAGAACTGCAAAAACAACTTACAGCTATAAAATCATTGTTTTCTTATTCTTGCCAAAACCTTTAAAAATGTTTTATAAGAAATTGCACCAAGTTTTGGTTCTCCAAAAACCCAAAACAAAATTGTTCACTGTCCCATGAGGCTATGGCAAGTTAGCTTCCTAACATTGGAGAAATAAATGGACAATTTTTTTTTGAACTAGACCTCTACATGAGGCAATCATTAGGAGAAAGAGCATTTTATTACTAATTTGTAACAGCTTATTCCTTTTATTTTACTTTGTTGTAAAAATGAACGACTTGGCCTTACAATGTGTTTCAGGCTTGCAAAATGTGTTTGAATCTCTAAATTCAGGAGATTGAGTCAGAAATAGAGAAAAAAAGGATTTAAATACATCAGAGGAATCCAAGTTCCAATTTAACTATTTGACTTGCGATAGAGATATATACAATTAACTGAAAGAACAAAGGACATTACTTCTCTAGTTTATCTGTCACTCAAGCTTTTGGGGAAGAGAAAGTTCCAAGAAAATTCAGGACACCAAATTCGATAAAAAACAATTTTATGGGGAAATTATGTACAAAATTCGAGTTCCGGAGGAGAGGAGAAATATCTTAAAAAATTTTCCAATATCCTGATTCCCATCACTTCCTGCTATTTCACTTTGCCTCAGCACCATCAAGACTTTATGATGAATTATTTGATGTTGTTTCATGGGTACAATGTAATAAGCTGTATAAAACTGACTGAATCCATTAATGATATATTGTTTGCTCAAGATTTCAATTACAAGGTTTTGATTCCAGTAATTTAATAACTCAATACTTTCAATTCGTGCACATCTGTCATGAAATTTTGGTATTATTATTTTTGTTGATTTATGCCGGGCATCACGGTAGTATATTCATTGCTACATGAAAAGTGAAAACAAGATTGCATTATTGCATGTTGTGTAGTTCCTGAAGTTTGGCTGCCTGTTTGTAGTTTGATGTGTTGTGTGTACTGTGGTAATTGAATACAATGTGTCCCTTTGCGGGAGTCAAAATATTTCATGTGTCATGCAAATTTTTGACTGATTCTAGCTACAGAAATGCTTCAGAGGAAGAAGAGCTGTCAAAACTGAACAATCTAAGTTGCGAGAGCAGTTCTATGAAGCCTATGGGAAGTATTGCCAGAATGTGGACAGGTGAAATTTTTTTATAATCACAAATTACATCCGTTGAATACTGTTCATTCCCTTTATTATAAGCTTCTGTAGTAATTAATAATGCAGCTTAGTTTGGTACAATCTTACTTGTAAATTGCACCATTACTAAATGAATGCCATCTTCTGTGCATTCAGGAATTCTTTTGGTCCGGATTCTGATTTCCTCTGCCAGTTCCTCTATTTCTTTAAGGCAGAGAATATTGATGATTTTTTAGTTCTTGTGCAAATATGCCGGTTGCTTTGGTGGTTTGTTCAGGATAATGGTAATTCGAAATCAGCCTTCCATTTCTCATGGGCAGGATTTTACAGTTTTTTTTGTATTGGAAAAAATTTTGATCTCTTTATGACCACGTCATTTGACAAAAGTTGTATTTGAGTTTATAGATTTCTTTGTATGATCTCATAAAGACATAGGTATTGAAGTGTTTGACAAAACCATGCTAGTATTGTTAGGTCTGGTTCTTGCTAGAAGAAAAGCAATTTGAAATATTGTAGATTCTTGTATTCCTTCCAGTCTTTTTCCCTTAAGTGTTTGCCACTAAACTTAGAGCTAAAATATTCGCAACAGGGGACGTTGTGAAACTTTTTGCGGGTGTGGATTACTCTTCCAGCTGTGCTTTGGTGAACTACCGAGTGAAGCGATTTGTGCAGGCTTGTATTCGTGCTTTGCATCAGAATAGGTTGGTTTTCATGCCATAATTTGATCCAATTTCTGAGCTTTGGGCTTTTTAAAATTATCCAACCTGTATTTTTCCATTATCTTTCATGTTGGACCATAAAATTGATATCTTTTTACGATATTGTTTTTGCTGATGAGGTTTTCTCCTGTTCGTGTTACATTGGTTCTGATGGTATTTTGTTTGTGTACTTTTTGTATTGCTAAAGCACATGGCAACGTGCCATGAACCTAAATTCATTCATATTATGTAATAATTTTGCTCTATTGTGGTTGGTGTGGTTTGTGACTATAAGCACTAACAACAGATTTATTAGTATTAACAACAAAATCGGTTTTATCTCTTAATTACTGTTTGGCTACTTTGTGCTTATTTTCACATTATTTTGTAGCAAATATAATAGATGCTCGTCAAAACATACTCATTTCTAACTTGTCATGAACCGACTCTCCCAAAAGCTTAGACTATTAGGTGCGGGCACGGGAATGATCTATAGTTCTTATCTAGCACTACTCATCACATAAGATCTCTTTACACTTGAATTATGGACAATGCATTGGTCCCCATCTACCTTGTGTTGAAATTCAACTGTATCAGCAGAATAGTGGTGGCAAGGATCGAATTATAAGCCACTTGGTTTTAGATGTTCTGATGTTATGTTGTGAGCCAGCTGTTAAAACTTACAAGACATTAAATAAAAGGTCATAAATGGTTTATATTGCGTTTCTTTCTCTAATAATTGCAAATTCTCAAAATATGTTGGGATCTGCTGTTGATTTATGGGGGAACTTTAGACTTAATGGACCTGCCAAAGAGTATAGTATCTAAAGATTAGGTCATTGGTAAGAAAAAGAAAACTGAGAAAGTGAACTCAAAAAACACAAGCTAAAGAACCCAAAATGCAATTGGTCATATTTGGGCGTTAGTTTTTCTATCACGGAGGAGCTCTTGTGAGTTAGTTTTTCTATCACTCAGTTTATTTAGACACGAAAATTCCAAGAAATACAAGGACCTTAAATGGAATAAATTATTTTCATTTTTACCAAAAGCCTTACAATTCAAATTCAGAGCTTTTTTCCTGTCACAGTTCTAATTCTTTTACCCAACAATATCTAACTTTTGTTTTTCTGGTGCCATTCTCTTGCCCTAACATGTTTCATTTCTTATCTTATTTCAGTTATTTACGATTTTAATTAAAATTTGTAATTCAAACATGCATGAATCCTGATGAATAATTATGGGAGGTGTAATTTGTTTAATGATTGTTCTATATTAGAAATCGGCATGCTTAAGTCAACCCAAGGCTAGCCTAAAGGAGGAGTATTGGGCAAGACGGAGTGTTTAGGTATATTACTAGCCAATGTGAGTAGGGATGGCAACAGTGTGGGTTTGATTATACCTGTCTACCCATCTCCGTCTCTGAATTAAAAATTCATACCCATTGCTGTCCCTATCACTGTCTAGAATGAAATTTGTGTTCCATCCAGTCCCCGTTGAGTAGCATGTATACTCATATCCGCTCCCGTATGGTCCCAAATATTGATTAAATAACTGTTTTACAAAAAATAAAGATCTTTATAAGTAAGGATTCAATGTCAAAAAGACACATTTTCTTTTCTTTAATGTCAAATATCAAGGAAGACAAGAGTAAACAGTTACACAATTGAAATTCCATGACAAGTACAACATCTTTTATTTTTGCAAATAAGGATTACCATCGAGTAAACTTGGTTGAATCGAACGAGTCGAATCATTGAGAAAGAGAACAAAAAATTGTGTAGCTAAAGAAAAGTTTTTCAAATAAAACCAAACTAAGAATCAAAGAGAAAAAAGAAGATAATTCTTTTACGTTGTCTAATAAACAAAGGGTTTACGCTATTGAATACTCAAAATTGGGAGTTAGACTCTCACATGATAAAAAATAAACAAAAAATAAAATATTAAAAAAGAGTAGAAATGATCAAATGTGTGTCCTAATAAACAATTTAATTCGATGAGATTGAGATTTAGGATTCTTGAAATGCAGTACATCGTTTGAATGAAACCACACATAAGAAAAAAATGTGAAATTGAGGTTGTGAAGATAGAGAAAGTACCTTGAGAATCTGAATAAACCTGGTGGATATCAAATGAGTCAAATAGTTGAGAGAGAGAATGAAAAATTATGTGGCAAAGAATGGTTTTTCAAATGAAATAAAACCAAAGACCAAATAGAACAATGAAAATAAGCTTTTTAGGTTAACTAAGAAACTAAAGATGTTTGAGTAATTTAAAACTAGGAGTAAGATATGTATATATCCATCCATGTCCCTAATTAAAAAAATTAGGTATTATCCATACTCATACTTATGTCCAGTCAATGCTGATATTCTCTATTCTCCATCAAATTCAGAATAGATTCGGGCAATAGTTGCAGGTGCGGGTTTATTTGCCATCCCTAATTGTGAGACATTTTAATTTAACATTCTCCTCTCTCTCAAGGCTGAATAGTTGGATCATGAGGTTAGAATTGAACATTTGCTAGTGGCTGAACTCAACATTAGGCTTGATAGACCTGCCAACGTGGGACTATTTGTCTGTATTAATGAAAAATAAAAATCATAAAAGATGTCATATATTATGGTTGCTAGAGAAACTGTGCCTCATCCCTCCTGTGCATATATGTTGGCCATCGGATGCTATGCAAGTATTTCAAAAGTTAACATAAAAGTTGTAATCTTCATGGACTGTTTCCTGCCTTTGGTCTTTGTCTTGCTGTACCGTTTATTTTTAATAACTGAAAAAGGTCCTTGTATTTTTTGCTACTTTGTATTTTTGCGTTTCTTTGCTACCTTGCTTATTTAATCTTTATGTCGACAGAAATCAGCTAAAAGGTCAGCTTTTGTTGACTCCTGAGGAATTGAATGTATCAGCTGTTCCTTTATTGGAGGTTTTAGTATTGTTAATTGATTCCAAATTGCCATGGAGCTGTAAGATACTACAATATCTCTTTCAAAACAATGCACTTGGCCTACTCAGAGAGATCATTCTTACAGCAAAGGTAATGTTTTTCAGAATCAAGTTAATCTAAATATGCAGCAAAGATGTCGATATTTCTTATTCCTTTATTTCTATTGTGTTTTTTGTAGTATTCTAAATATCTACACTTGAAATATCCAATTGATTAAATAGTTTATGTTACCCTTAACCAATTTCCCTCTTCCCCTAATTGATTAAATATCCAATGCCATATAAAATATGTTATACTTTCTAGTTTTGTTATTTCAGATCACGTATTATATCATTCACCAGACAAATAGTTAAACTTCACAGTGATTCCTTGTAGGATAATGCAGAAAATTATTTTTCCATTGGCAAGGGTTCATCACTGGAGCATGTGCTTATGGCTGTAGTACGTCACGTTGGTCAGAAGCCATGTATCTGTTCACATATTAATCCAATATATAGTTTTGCAACTCAGATCATCACAATTCCTTTTTTGTGGCATCTTTTCCCTAATTTACAACAGGTACGTTTTCCATTTATTCTATTTGATGGGGCGCCTGTCCTTTGTAATACGTGGAAGCTTAAGGAATGTATTAGTCATCAAGGACGTCTATCCTTTTCATAAATGTTAAAGGAAAATTATTCCAGCATTCCAGATTTTATATATGTAAATTTTGGCAAGTCTTCTAAAATGTTTGAATTGGTACACAGATTTTTGCGGCAGAGGACCTGAGCCAATTTTACATTCATCAAATGGCGAAGTATGGACAAAATCTGATCAATTTGCTACCTAAGGATATATCAAATGAATTTCCTAGCTATGCATGCATGCTTGGAAATGTATTAGAAACTGCTGGAATTGCTTTGTCTCATCCTCTCTGTTCATTTGATATGGTAAGGAGCTTATTCACTGTAGTGCATTTAGTACAAGAGCTAATCAAGGTCTAATTGCATAGTTAGTGTGTACTATATGTTAACTGTAATCATAATTTAATAACTAAAGTTGACTGATATTCTAACTGGTACCAAGTATGCTAATGCACTTCTGATGAATTTAGGGTTATGGGCTAACACTTTCATCTCTAGAGCATTTTAGATAAAATGTTTTTTTTTTTTTAGATTTTACTTTGAAAGTGAATCTTTTTCTTGCAGGTATGGCCATTTAAATTATTCGATGATGTCATGCAGTTGAATTTGAAACTTCTGCTTAATAACTTAACTCAGTTTTGAAGTTGACCAATGTTTGATCCCTTTCAGGCTATAGACCTTGCTGCTGTCACCACACTTTTGCTGGAGGCACTCCCATCTGTGAAAACTTTCAATGGTAGAGAAAGTATGCTTTCCTATTGTATGATCTATTGCTTAGTTGAAGATTTTACTTCTTTATTAAATAATACCATCATTTTTTTTTTTTGATAAAATAATATACTATTAAAACGAATAACAGGGAAATACTCCTTATAATGAATTTGCAATCCTCCCTTGTCAAGTTAGCTTTTAGGGGATAGGTTCAATCTGTTCAAAATTCTAACAAGTTCTACTAGAGTGGCAATATTAGGTTCTACGAGCACTGAAGATGATATGACTGGAGATGAATTCATGGAAATAGCTTTAGATAGGAAATTGGAGCAGCAAATTAATAATGCCATAAATCCTCGCTTCCTTCTACAACTGGTATGCCTTCTTGCAAATGACACGTGTATCTAGGATCTCTTTTGATTAGAAATTTCATTGACATTTATTTTGAAATTTAATCTAGATTTTTACTTTTTGACATGTGCAGACAAACATACTATTTAAAGAGATTTCATCTGTCAATGATTCAGATTATGGACCCAAAGATGGAGAAGTTACTGCTGTTGATGCGGTTTGTGGGTTTTTGCATGTTACCTTCAGCAAGATGCCACTTGAACGGATTATGACTGTGCTTGCTTACAGAACTGAACTTGTTGTTACGCTTTGGAATTTTATGAAGAAGTGTCATGAGAACCAAAAATGGTCATCACACCACTCAAATGATGCACCTGGCTGGCTGTTACCTCTGGCTGTATTCTGTCCTGTCTACAAGTAAAACTTTTTGTGCCATTACCTTAATAAATGCTTGTTGCTATACATGAAAATTTGCCCTCTACTCACCATGAGTTTTTTCTGTAATTTTTTTATTTTGAATATTTTTAGATGTAACAGGTTTAGCCCATACAATTTGTATTTTTCTTATCTATAAATACATAGCCCTATGTGCTTAATATACACAAGGGGATTAATCCTATACCCTTTTTTTACTTTATTTTCACATAGTATCTAGAGTTAGGGTAAAATCCTTGCTTTCCTGGTGAACCCTTTTTCTCCGCCACACCACCGCCGTTGTTTGTTTTGGCCACACATCCGTTTAGATAATCTTGGCCAGGCGACCACCAAGCCACAAAAATAGCGGTGAACAGAGCTCCAAAGCATCCTGCCAAGCCTCATCACTACCACCACTTTCCGCCACGTGTGGCTGCACGTCTGACCTTGTTTCCGACGGCGATAACCAATGTTAGGAACGTCTTTTGTTCTCATTCTGGATCTACCCCTATCAACCTAATCGGAGTTCATTTGATTTTTAGGGTTTCTCTCTCCTGTTCATCTATGGCCTCTTTTGCTGCGACGGCGATCACCAATGTTAGGAACGTCTTTTGTTCTCATTCTGGATCTGCCCCTATCAACCTAATCGGAGTTCATTTGATTTTTAGGGTTTCTCTCTCCTGTTCATCTATGGCCTCTTTTGCTGCGACGGCGATCACCAATGTTAGGAACGTCTTTTGTTCTCATTCTGGATCTGCCCCTATCAACCTAATCGGAGTTCATTTGATTTTTAGGGTTTCTCTCTCATGTTCATCTATGGCCTCTTTTGCTGCCACTATGCCTCATCCGTCCATCTATACTAATTATGTCAATGTGTATCTATTAATGGACAAATTGGATGGAACTAATTATGATACTTGGACATAGACATTAAACTATGTCTTAAGAGTAAGGATCATGTTGATCATCTTACCCAGAGTGTGGCCACTATTGCTGCAAATGAGGTTTTCGGTTAGTTGAAAATTGATGCTCAATTATGCATCAAGTCTACTATTCTCTCATCTTTAAAACAAATATTTAGTGTTGTTGAGACATGTTCAGAAGTTTTGGAATAAATCAAATTAATGAATTTATCTAATGGTATGAGGATTGTTAGAACTCTAGTTCCACTCTTTTTGTTGCACACCAAGTACATCTTTTGCTGGCCTCACTCCAATTGTCTTGGCCCTTAGGTTCTAAACTCAAGTGTCACATATCGCATTACTGGTAACAATTTTTTTTTTTCTCTTCTTTGTCTACTTTGGATTATTTACCTTTTGTTACCATGACTAATGAGTCAGGGTCTCATCACATGGTGTTAATACTATTCTTTATCTATTGATAATGTTCTTTATGTCCCTGGGTCTCCATTTAACTTATCATCCATTAGTTGTCTCACCCATTCCCTTGATTATATTATCTCTTTTACCAAAGATTTTGTTTGTTTACACAACCGGAGGTCGAGATGGATGATTAACACCGGATGTAAGTCTTATAGTCTTTATCACCTAAGGACATCTACACATGTTGGCATGGTAATGGATTCTCCATCTCTCATTCATGCTTAGCTAGGTCATCCTAGTCTTGTCATGATACAACAACTTGTTCCAAGTTTGTTCAAGTTATTGAGTTTTTCTTGTGAGTTGTCAATTAGGAAAACACAATCGTAGATCTTTTCCTAGTTATGTTTCACAACGTGCTTTGTCTCTTTTTGCCTTAGTTCACAACATTTCCGGACCAAGTCATGTTAAGTCCAATTTAGGATTGCAGTATTTGTTATTTTTTTTTTATGATTATTCAAGATGTACTTGGTTGTTTTTAATAAAAAATCATTCTGAGTTATTTTCTATATTTCAAACTTTTTACAATAAAATTAAATATCTATTTGGAGTTTATGTTCAAATTTTGCGCAGTAATAATGCCTGTGAGTATCTTTTTTGTTCTTTTCAAAATTTTATGGCTTCTAATGGCATTCTTCATCAAACCTCATGTGCTTATACACTTTAACAAGATGGGGTGGTTGAGCAAAAGAATAAACATCTTGTTGAAACAACTTATGCAATTTGAATCCATGGTGAGGTTCCTCAACATTTTTTGGGGTGATGTTGTTCTTATTGCGTGTTATTTCATTAATCGCATGTCATCCTTAGTCATAAATAACAAAATTCCTCACTCTATTTTATTTTGTCATGAACCTCTCCATGTCTTACCTCCTCAAGTCTTTGGGTCCACATGTTTTGTTCACAATTATAGTCCTGGTCTGATAAATTCTCTTCTAGGTCACACAAATGTGGTCTTTTAGGATTCATTAGATCACAAAAAGGGTATAGTTGTTTCTTTCCCTCACTTAACCCATTTCATTTAAGCAAATGTCACCTTCATTGAGTCTTTCCCATACTTTAAGTCTCCTCCTTGTCCTACTGCATCTCTATCTGATCAAGTCTATATCCCTATTGTCTATGATACTCTTGTTGAGTCTAGTGTAGTCTGTCCTATCTACAAGTAAAACTTTTTGTGCCATTGTCTTAATAGATGCGGGACATGAAAATTTTCCGTCTACGCTCACCCTGAGTATTTTTTTTCGAACTTTTTTTACTGTGAATATATTTGCTGGACATGGGTCTTTGACCAACATTTAATGTCAAAGGAGGTTACATGATTTTATAGATTCATTAGTTTTGTATGTATTGTCTTTGTTGTACTTATATGTATTTAACTCTTGAATCAATATAAAATATACAGCCTTATGAGTTCTTTCTAACTTGAGCAATTCATGAAACATTATTATTCAACAATATTCTATTTGATCTAAGTCATTATATCATAACCTATTTTTCTCTTATCAGGCACATGCTTATGATTGTTGATAATGAAGAATTTTATGAGCAGGAGAAACCGCTATCACTGAATGATATTAGGACCCTCATCATTATATTGAGACAGGTAGATGTTTTTTGTGACTTATTTTCATAGGAAAATTCATGACAGTTTTGTGGTTGAATAGGACTAGATAATGAATGACGTAGTTGAGTTCAATGTTGTCAAACTTGAGGATCGCAAGAGGATTGGAAGGGGAGTAAAAGATCGTAAGTTGACTTGCAATAAGAAAATCTTGTAGACATACGCATACATTAAAAATAAATAAACAAGAAAAATAACTCATAATCATAAATATTAAGATTCAATACATAACACGTCTCAAAATTGGTTCATAAGTCATAAAATAACTCATAATAACTAATAGATGAAGGACATCACTAAGAAATAGAGCGAAACATAACTAAGAAATACCAAATCAGAACACTTCGAACAACTACCAAAAGCCAACTATGCACCCTTAACATTTTGGGATGACATGGTCACACGAGCATTGACAACAACAATGGGAGCTTTGACAAGGATGATGATGGTGATGGGAGGGTTGGAGACAGTGATATTGTGCTTCATGACAACCTGCAACGGCAATAGGAGAGTGATGGAGCTCATTGGGGTTGCGATAGTTGATATGGCAAAATGGTTATCATTTGCGTTGGCGAATCCAAGGGGAAATGGGTCTGTGTTTGAAAAATTTTAAGTTGAGTAATGAACCTGACCCAGAAAGCCCAAATACGACCTGGGTTACTTCTTTTAGGTTAAGAAACCAAGTCCACACAGGCTCCATTCAGGATTGACGTGACCCAGGATCCTCCTATTTACTATTTGTGAAATCTCTATGCCACCACCAAATTTGCTTGCTTGGTCGCTGAAACTCACAACATCGTGTTAGTTCAAGAGTATACTCACGAGTTTGGCAACATTGGTTGGGTTAAACCTAAATATAGTATGCTGTATATTTTTTATTTTGGTGGCGTTGACCCAGAATATATTGCAAACATGTTTTCTGCAGAAGCTTTGGATACAAATGTGACCTTTGCAATTGCAATTGATTCTGGATAGTTTTTCTGTTTCCACAGGTTCTGTGGCAGCTACTGTGGGTGAATCATACTACACCTGCTAATTCAGTAAAATCAGTTCCAATTAGTTCAGCTAGAAAGGGGCAGTTTGTTCAGGCCATTCAACAGAGGGTTAGCGTTGCAGTCTGTGAGCTTCTCTCCCAGGTAGAAACAGCTCATATGACATGTATCTTATATCATGTTCCCTGTTACATTTTGCTTGGAAGCACAAGAGGCATGCATATGAAATGTCACCAATAACCATAATATATGAATGGTTCTAACTTGCATTCTGAATTTCTCCCATAGCTGCAAGATTGGAACAATAGGCGGCAGTTTACATCCCCCAGTAACTTCCATGCTGATGGTGTGAATGACATATTTATCTCTCAGGTATTCTCTCTTCCATTGATTATGGTTATAAGATGGAAACTGGAATTTCTATTTGTATAATATAATCCTTTTTCCACAGGCTTTAACAGAAAATACGCGAACAAATGAAATATTGAAACAGGCCCCTTTCTTGATACCATTTACGAGCAGGGTTAAAATATACTCTGTAAGAATCTCTTTTTTGACTTTGATTTGATTTCTGGTTGTCCTTGCATTATCTATTTACAATAGATTGCTGCAACTGTAAGCAAGGTTTTGGAGTTCCCGTATCATAAATGTCACTGGGTTGTTAATATATTGATTTACACTTTACAGTGACTATAGTGTATTTATTGTTTCATTAGTCTCAACTAGCTGCTGTTAGGCAAAGGCATGGATCTCAGGCTGTATTTAGTAGGAATAGGTTCAGAATAAAACGAGACCGTATTTTAGAAGATGCTTACAATCAAATGAGTCAGTTGACAGAAGATAGTCTTCGAGGATCGGTAAGTCCTTTTCTAAGGCATATTTCCTCATTTGTTATTCACTCCCTATTTTCTTGTCTTTGAGGGATCTTGTAAGTCCTCCTTTTATGTGAGAGTGATTTCTTTTTGCTGGTTTGCAGATCCGGGTGACTTTTGTCAATGAATTTGGAGTTGAAGAGGCTGGAATTGATGGTGGTGGAATATTCAAAGATTTCATGGAGAACATCACACGTGCTGCCTTTGATGTGCAGTATGGATTATTTAAGGTCAGAAGTGTTGTGCTATTGTTTATGTTTAACTTGAATATTATTTTCTACTATGTATATAGTTTGACCGCATTAAAGAATCAAGGTTATTGAAGTATTAGTGAGTGTGAATATGGATATAATTGGATAGGTGGAGTGATTAAAAGTTACTTCATTTTGTAATCCTGCCCTTGTTAATCCTTTTATTCGTTCCTTGTGATACTGATTCTTGGCATGCTGATTGCCAATGCATCTAGGAAACTGCAGATCACCTGCTTTATCCTAATCCTGGATCGGGAATGATACATGAACAACATTTCCAATTTTTCCACTTCCTCGGTACTCTTGTTGCAAAGGTATCCCCTCTCCTCTCCCATTCCCTTTTTAATGTCTCTCTTCTAATAAAGTGTGCCTTTGCGTTAGATGCCTGAATTTACTTGAAAGTGCTACTCTATCTTTTTTGTCATGTTGTTGGAGCGGTATTTCTCTTATAACTATACTGTCTGCACTTAATTGGAACTTTGCTTCACTGTTACTACTTGTGTCTGCAGGCTATGTTTGAAGGGATTCTGGTTGATATACCATTTGCTACATTCTTTTTGAGCAAATTGAAACAAAAGTAAGACTCAAGGAGTCTCTTCCTCTGCTTTAGGTAGTTCGTTCATTTAAATTGAATTAGTTTAAGTGCTCAAATCTTGTATTTTCATACCTTATTTTTCATGCTTGCAACTGCTTTTACTAGTATGAGATTCACAAATGTGACTTCATAACTTTTGTACATGTAGACGGATAATTGTATGGATTTCAATTAACCTTGTGCACTTCCAGTTAATATAGGGGTATCACTGGATCTTACAAAAAGATCCAAACAAACTTGCAAGGAGTTTAACTTTAAATTTGAACATAGATCTTAGCAATTAAATTATTTGTATGATATAGACACTAGTAAGAAAGTTATCGTTCCTTTTCCCCTTTATTAAATATTTCTCATGGATTAAATAGATATTTTAGGTGAAAAATGCATATATAAAATATTGCCAAGGTGGTGTTTGTAGCAAATGAGTTGTCTCTGTATTTGTTGAAGTCCTTTTACAACCTATATTCCTTTTCAACTGTAGTTTTAATTTATACTTGAAATGATCAAGATAATATTTTTCCAATTTTAACCCTACTTTCACACCTAACGTCTATTTATTTTATGCATTTCTCGGGAAATTGAAACGAATAAATGACAGAAATACGATAGATAAAGTTTAAAATAGGAAGTTGGATAATTTTTTTATAAAAATGAAAACATTAATTATACTTGGTTCTTGTGCCACAGCCTTAGAGAAGATAATAAAAGAGGAACAAAGGTAGTGTATATGTTAAAGTAGGGACTGCATGCTTATAATAGGATTACCTATTTCACGCTTTCTTACACCTTTAGTTTCCTTATACCAGGTACAACTATTTGAATGACTTGCCCTCCTTGGACCCGGAATTATATCGCCATCTCATTTTTCTCAAGGTAATGTCATTTCAGTATCTGTCACTTTCATATACTTGCATCTGCCTTAGTCTTATGCATTGTTTGGATCAAAAGGGGAGTGGAAAAGAAAGGAAGGAAAAAAGGTGAAAAGTGAGGTTGTTTGGAAACTGAGTGGAAATGAGTAGAAAGTTTGTAATAGATGTGATTGATGTGAAAACAAAAAAATTAAATTAATTGTAAATATAATAGATTACAAAAATGCCGTTGGTTGCATTTTAATAAGATTAGTATAAATTAAATTTGAAAAATGATAAAATAGAAGTAATTAATTTGTGTAATGGAATTAATACTTTTAGAACTTTATTTAATTTTTGAAATTAAATATATATTTCACAAGAATAAACTCATTTAAATTAGATGAATTAAATATCTCCTATTAACGCAACCAGCTGCTTTAAATTATTTTTTATATCATTGTTTAGAATGCATTTTCAAAAAATACTATAAATATGCATGTTTAGTTGTTGACAAACATAGCCACCGGTTTAGACAAATGATGCATTGTTATTTATTGTCCATGGGTTTGAAAACATAGTGTATAATCGAATGTCTTTAGACATAATAGATTATGTGTGATGACATAATCAATTATAAATCAAAAGTATACTGTGCTTTTCCGATGTCCTATAACTGCGATGCGCTACAATTTTTCTTCATGCACATAAACAACCCCAAAAAGGGTCATGATTCTGTGTTGGAAGGATGGGGGCAAAGTTGTGAAACACAACATGCTACCTGTTTTTCCACTCTTTTCATTACAATCATGAGGGGGCATTTCCACCCCACCCTTCTGCTTTCCATCTTCCCAATTCCGCCGTGTTTGCACTCATACAAACATGAACAGTAAGCCATGAATCTGCGTGTCCCTTCCTCCATTAATAGTACATCAATGGATCCAAACAGAGGCTTAAGGTAACTCTCATTCTTTTCAATACAAATAATACAGGTAAATAACAAAAAAATATACAACTTTATTGTCTAGTTTAACATTCCGACTTTATTTACTCATATAATTCCTTTTTTAAATATTGATTTCTTTGTTCTGTAATTTAGGCTGGTAAAAGTCTAATATGAACTTGTTAGTTTTTTATTAATAAAATATACAACTCTTAAATGCTTATAGTTATTTGAAATACGAACTATGCTAGTTAAATAGTATTCATATATGGACTTTGGGTTTTAGGCTTGGTGTGATGTGAAGTTTGTCCAGATGATATATTTTTCTGTGGGACTGCTGCTATTTTCTTATTGACCCCAATATTGCCCTTCCAATCTGTTTGACTAACAGCATTATAAGGGAGACATTTCGGAGTTGGAACTATACTTTGTTATAGTAAATAATGAATATGGAGAACAAACGGAGGAGGATCTGCTTCCTGGGGGAAGGAACCTACGTGTCACTAATGAGAATGTTATTACTTTTATTCATCTTGTAGCCAATCACCGCTTGAATTTTCAGGTAAAGTTCTTTTGAAAAAGGTAATTGTATTGCATCGTACTACAAATCATTCCTTATTGCAATTAAATAATAAAAATAATTGTGCTTTCAGATACGCCAACAGAGTTCACATTTCTTGAGGGGATTTGAGCGACTTATTCAGAAGGATTGGATTGATATGTTTAATGAACATGAACTTCAGGTTTTTTTCTAATAATCCTGTCCAGTTTTGGGCTTGAAAGCTGTGCCGTTCTCTTATCCCACTGTATTCTTGGTTTTGATTAAGGTAGTCAAAATCTAGATTATGGTTACTATCATGAATGACTCACAATATCATAATTTGTGGGACTGTAATACGGATCATAGATTCTACTTTTTACAAAAATATGAACAAAATGTATGTATATTCACACCTATGAAAACAACAAATAATTAGAACAAAGTCAATCACATTGTTAATGTGTCATCAAACTAAGTTCATGGTAAACCATAAGAAAGAAAGCATGTCGAAAATCATAACTTTTGAGTAACAAAGACCTCCAGAAGTCCAAGACAAAGAACACCTAGATGGCTAAACCCTAAACAGTAGAAATATTATATAACTTTCAAATTAAAACCAAAACTCAAGAGATCTCCATTAGCTTCATTTCCTTCACAAAGCACGTCAATAAAAATTCCTCCTCTAAAGGTGTGATGGCAAGAACATCATCCTTTTCCCAACCACCTTGGGCTCGACCTTCACTAGTGCTCATCATTTTCATTTGAATTTGGAGCATCATTTAAACCTTCGTTTTCATTGTGTTTTTCAACATTTTTCATAATCCACTCATCAATGCGTGGAATTATATCGTTTTGAGTTCCCACGTGGTGCTTGAAGCATTAAAGTCCCCTTTTAATAGTCTTTTGGCAAAATTTGATTTGAAATTTTCGTAGATCTTCATCAATACATATCCATCTTCCAAGCCGGGTCTGTTCTACTACCTGAAGCATTTTTTCCACTTTCTTTGAGTGAACATTTTGTGAGGAAGAACTGTCATCATTGATAGAAGCAATGGCAACATCATTAGATGGAAAGGGTTAGAAGCCACAGCTCCTGAAGCCATTATAATTGTGATTATGCGTTTTGGTTTGTAAAATCAATATAAGTGAAGAAAAGAAGAGGCAAAAGCAAAAGAGATAAAAACATGTGAAAGATGTACAAAAGTGAACAAGGAGTTATGTGTTGTTGCGAACAAGCAGGACATGTGAAAGCAAAACATTGCCGGTGTTGTGAGTCTGTGATTGGGAGTTGTTTCCGATGTTGCTTAGCGGACAAGATTCAAGAAGGAGAAACATAATGTTCTTAGTTAAGTTATGTGGTAGGTAAGCAGTGGAACAATACGTGTGAGATTGTGTTATATTGTGTTCTTTTTTAAATTGGGCTTGGGTTTTAACCCAAAACCCATTGACCTGAGAAGGCAAGGCCGCATCTGGAAGTAGAATGGACAAGACATGCAAAAAATGGCGATTCAACTGTTTGGACGATCTTTGTTGATACTCTGCAGGATCTCACTCCGTCACGATCATGCATGGGATCTGAAACAGAGTTGTGCGAAATTGTGGAATTGCACAATTGCCCATCTTAATTGTGATTTTATAACTACATTGGTTTTGATATTTGCTCATGTGGTGGGGTTAACGAAGTATTCAACAACCAGAATATGTAATAATGCAACCTTGTAAAACCTACAAAGGCACATAACTGAATTTCATCTGAAGTTGTAATTTTGTTCCTAATGATCATTAGTTATTACAATGTTAACCAAATCTTGTCCTAAACTTCTGTATTTATTATTGCCATTTTTTTTGGAGGGATGTTCAAGTAGTTTTATCCTACACTTCTGTTTTTCATCGGAGTCCAATTTTGCTTGACATCATTGTTTTCCACAGCTTCTGATATCAGGTTCAGTTGAAAGCTTGGATATTGTTGATCTACGGCTGCACACCAACTATGCAGGAGGTTATCATAGTGTAAGCCTTCTGGCCTTTTTTGTGCTTTTAGTCAGTAAGGAACAAAGTAAATGCGTTTGTAGCTTCATGTCAAACTCAATAAGATCCACAAAGGAATTGCTCTTGTTGACACTATTGAACTCTAACATGTGGTTTCTTACGATAGGAGCATTATGTTATCGAGATGTTTTGGGAAGTTCTTAAAGGCTTTTCATTGGAAAACAGGAAGAAATTTTTGAAGTAAGCAATACATATATGCATGAATCGGTATCCCTTTATATGACATATCTCAATGTGGATAATAAATATATCATCTCTACAGGTTTGTGACAGGTTGCTCTCGTGGGCCGTTGCTTGGTTTCCGAAATCTTGAACCTTTGTTTTGCATACAAAGGTGAATGCTGCTCCAGCAGTTGTGTTCTGATATTTAATTCTAGCCTTACTAAGCATATTTAGAAGACAAGGATGACAGATTAGAATTGTCTAATGTCTCTCGTTGTAGGGCTTCCAGTAATGCTGCGGACGAATCACTTGACCGATTACCGACATCGGCTACTTGTATGAATCTACTAAAGCTTCCGCCTTATACAAGGTTTGTCCTAGGCTAGGTTACCTTTGCAGTACTGGCATAGAATTGTTTCTGTAGTTACAATTGTAGACTTTTAGAACACCACGAATTGGAGATATATGAATTTATAATGCTGAACAAATATTAAGAGATTCTGTTTAGTCTGTAAAAATTATATGTAATAATGAGCATTAATTGGCTGGAATTATGTTTGAAACAACTTATTCTGAGAAAGAACACGGTTAAGATCATCACAGGGCATAGGTCGAGATTTTTTAAATGTCATTATTGGTGCTACAGGCAGTTTGTATTAAATTAATTATTTCAAAAAATAATTCCAAGATATAGGGTATGGAGATATCCATTTTATGTCAAAAATAGATCCATTGTAGATTCTTTTCTATCTAGAATTAATATTTTCGATTTTTGGTAGATTTGAATTTTGATAGGATTGAGGGGAGCATTTGTAAGATCCTTATGTTCTTTTTATTTTTTGGAAAAGTATGTATTGAGATAATAAAAATACAACGTATTTTTTAGAAAAATATGCTTTTAAAATATTATGATTCGGGAGAATTTCTGCATGACTTACAATCTCGTTGTGCTTCATATTATTTATTGTTGAAGTAGTTTCTGGTGGTTCTTCTAAATCATTTTCCCTGACAAACATCTTGCAGTAAGGAGCAATTGGAAACCAAACTACTGTATGCCATAAACGCCGATGCTGGCTTTGATTTAAGTTAAAAGTATGAGTGGAATTTACGATATCTTTAAGGTTTGAAGCTTGGTAGAGAGAATGACTCCGATGACGATTAGTGGATCAGGAAATGGCAAATAATCGGATGGATAGAGTTGAATAAAAATATCATGTGTGCTACTGTATGTATGTGTGTATATATATATACTTATTCAATCTTGTTTGCCAATTTGTGTCTTTTATCTAAATGTACATACCAAAAATGTGAATTATATTGTGAAATTCGCACTTTGGCAGGGCTTTTCCTGATTATTTTCCATGATCGTAAAAGCAAAACTCCACCCGGAGGTTTTCTACTTTTGCATTTGAGGGTGGTGAGTCCGGAAATTGGGTTTTGAAGGGAAAGTGAAAGCACAATTTTCTCATTCCTGACCAATATTAACGTACTGTTCAATTTTTGCTTAAGAAAAAAAAAAAAACTAGTGTGGATTTGAGTTAAATAATATTGAATTTGTATTAATTTGATTGAGTTGAATATTAAAGTTTCACAATGCCACACTCGATCATCACTAAACTATTAAAAAACTTAATGTAAGATATCATCATTGTTTTAGGGGATTTGATTTATCTAGTTTAGACTTGAGGCGAGATATCATTACTTTCAATTATATTTTTGTTTCTTTTTTCTTTTTTCAACTTTTCGATTTTTTTGTTATTTTAATTATAAAGCCGGGGTGACCTGCCTGATTAAAACTTAAACGTGGTATTGTTGAACTGGTTTGACTTGGTAGTAAAATTGAAAAACTGAACAAATCGACACTACCCATTGAATTTTTATTGATAGAATTCTTCAAAACCGAGTTGAATCAAATCGTGTTCACCAATCCGACTTTATCCAGAATTGATCCACTGGCTCTTGATCATATCATTATACAACCGCATATGGGATTTCTTCAAGAATAGTACTTATTGTTTTTTATCATAAATCTAAGGTATTCAACGTGGTAGAAAAAGATAGGGAAGTAAACAAATGAGAACTGGAATATGATCATGGTTATCTCAACTGCAGTGCTGGAATTATAATAGCATTATGACAACGTAAGCGTTAGTGTGGTTAGCTATTTATGTAGATGCATAACAATGAATATTCTAGCTAAGAATCAGTTCAGAGTGTAATGATAATATTAATAGTTCTATTTATTTGACTCAGTAATACATTTGCATCAATACATCGTTAGGCAACAATATTTGATTGCTACAAGCAACATTATAAAATGTAACAAAAAAACTCGAAACTCTGAATCATGATTCTTCAGCTGGTGGCACCTCACTCAGATCTAGTCCCTCTTCGGGCAAGTCTGACGTAAATTGTCCCAGGATCCCATCACCGCTCAGAGTCAATCCACTCTGCGAATCAAAATGGAATATTGAGTGACAAAGGTTCATCAAATGCGCAAGATAAATTTCTAGTTGCAGGAAGCATAAATATGTTCGTATTTCACGTCAGGTAAGTGCATGAGAAACATGTCTGAAGTAGCAAATTCCATTTTTATGCAAATGCACTATCACATTCCTTTCCTTGTCTACTAAGATCCATTTTTAAATAATTTTATTCTTATCATTTCAGACTCCAATAATCTTCAGCTGCAGCAAGAACCTGACTTTGCTATGTTTTTCAATATTAGTCCCACTTTAATCATTTGCTGTTTCTCCCTTTTTATCCAAATTCAGAATTTTGAAGAAATAATAAAGCCGTAGATACCTCAGGCTGGAACCTAAGCATGTCAGCACGAGCCATAGCTTCTGCTTGGGCTATTCTCTGTCTGAACGTTTGAGCCATCTCCTCCGCCTATATAACAAAAGTTCAGAATTGTGAGTGACTTCCCTTTCAAAAATGCCAAAGCTACTGAAAATGGGTTGAAATAGATTCAAAACATGCAACACAGATCGAAGGAAAAAGTTTAGAAATATGCGTATGCGCTTAACTTAATTCTAGAATTGGGTGAAAATTGTTTTCCTTTTAATAATGTTGAAATCTCCAACACCCACTAGGTTGAGAATTGAATGGGTGAAAGTTATTTTAAGTGTAAAATTTGCATGACTGAATGAGTATCTTCTAATGATCCAATAATGGCCGAATAGTTTAGAGTCCAGTTTTACTCCCATAGCTAGACAAGCCTATGCCCATGTAATCCTGTATCTGTAACCTCAGTTACAGGTAGTTAGATCTTTTTCTGCTCTTGCTCTGACAAAACAGCTATAAGCTGCTGAGTCTACGGGTTCATTTTACAGAATATTTTCACATTAGAGTCTCTCAATTTCAACAGATAACAGATGATCAAATAGGTCTAAGAAATTACAAAGATAAATTTTGATACTATTTTAGAATTTGCATTTAGGCTTAACTCAATCTCAAAATCTAACCAATAGAGTAAGGGTTATCTACTTGTATGTGTGTATAAATGATATCCAGCAACTAAAATAAACAAGGAAACCTCTTTTTTAAGCTTCCTATATGATGTCAAACCGTGGCATTAAATAGCTAAAAGGAAATAAATGGAGTTTTTAATTGAAGCATTTGAAATTAAATTTACGTATGTAATGAGTAAAATGTTCAAGAAGCTTGTTCATAACATACCTTCTCAAAGACAATCTTTGGATTGCGGATCATGTCTCCAGGTGTGGGCTCTAACTTCTTAGTGGAAAGACTTACTCGACCTCTCTCACGGTCATGACTTAAGATCATCACCTAAACAAATTGTAGAACTTTTAATGTCCAATCTTGACAAAAATCTACATTACTCACTATAGTTTTTACCTTTAATATGTCACCAGGTTGAAGAACAGTTGAGATATCAGTTACACGGTCATGACTGATCTGACTAACGTGAAGGAGGCCATTAATTCCACCAATGTCAATGAAGGCACCATATGGCTTCAGACTTTGAACAGAACCAGTAACCACTGAACCAATTCCTAGCTGTGCCTGGTTGCCAGCAATGGCCTTGCGATTACTGAGGACAAGTCTAGATTGTTCCTCATCCACCTCCACAAACTTAAGAGGAAGCTCCTTATCAAGAAGCTCTTCTATATTTGAGTTCTGAGAAGATAATAAGCAAAATGAGAAGAATTTGAGCCGTTTTATAAAGGTATAAAAAATTTAAACCCATTGTCACGGAAGCTAAATGAAAGACAGAAATGCAAAATGATCTCTTTATCTTTTAAGTGTCTATATAGAATGTTATTGAATGTTTTGCACTCATTCACTGGTAAGGTATTTTTGAACTGTTACATGGCATACAGCAAGTTTAAACCTGGAGTGAGTCCACAAATGTGAATACAGCCTCAAGTCAAGAGCTAACCGTTGACAATTGTGACAATGGAACAAACCCTCTAAGCCCTTCCACCTCAGCCACCACTCCACCTTTGTTCACCCCCACAATCTGTTAATACAATAATCTTATCAAAATAACCTTATTGCTTGAGTAATAGAATAGGAGTAACTGAAGCCAACACAGTTTGGTAGTACGACAAACCTACCTTACCCTTGACAGAAGCATCTTCTGCCTGAAGCTGCCTACAACGTTCCCATGCAAGATCAAACTGAATTGACCTTAAACTCAAGATCAAGCTATCATCCGCTTGATTCTCACCAATGATCAAAAACTCCTCTCTCAACCCAGCAACTATGCCCGCTTCTTCCACGTGCTTAATCCTGCGGATGCTCGCTTCCTGCAGTGGCAAATACGCCGAGGACTTTGCAGTGATGTCAACAACCGCTCCATTGTTATCCGTGTAGAACACAGTACCTTTAACCTGAGTGAAACAAACACGTAACCCAGTTAAAAAAAAAGATGATCTTTCTTAGTTTGACGATGACCCAATTGAGAATTGAATGGAAAAGAAGAAGAAGAAGGAGTGGGCAGTGACCTTGGATCCAACTTCAGAATCAAAGTCATACTTTTCGAGAGCGGCAGTGAAGTCTTCGAGGGTGAAGGAGACACCCTCCATGGGAGCAGTGCGGCATCTTTCGTAGGCTTCTTCGAAGAGCTTCTTGAGCTTGACTCTCTCTTTGTTCTGTGCGTTGGCTAGTGCTACTGAGTTGACTATGGTAGTTGAAACACGTTTGTGGTTGTGGCGATGTGGGGCGAAAAGGGAGGGTTGGGAGAGGGGAGAAGAAGAAAGTGGAGAGCACTTGAGAGCTGTGAACTGAAGAACAAGAGAAGCCATGTGTTTGGTGGCATTGCCACACATAATTTCCCATTCTTATCATCACTCTAACCTTCACAAACAGATAACGTTCCAACTGCTCCTTAACTGTTTTTTATAATCTTTTAATCATTACACTAATTTTACTTTTCACTCTTCATAATTCATCATCATACATTCCTTCAATATTTTTAAAGCATTATTTACTTTACCTATTACATTATGATTTATTCTAATACTAAAACTTCTTTAAATTTTTAAAATTAAATGTATTAATATATATTAATCTCAATATCTGCATTATTAGTTTTAGTAAGTGTATAACCTTTGGCAAAGAGGTGCTCCAGTAGTTTTCTTATATGGAAAGAAGATACTAGATATTAAAATAAATTGTGATAAAAATTTAAATTTGTGTGTCATTTTCGTGTTCTATAAAATTAAAATGATAGTTCTCTTAAGTAACCGTGTATTGTAAATTATGTTAAAGATGTGTGTTTAACATTAATGTGATAAATGCATAGTAATACTCTTGTGTAATTATGTTTAGGGTGTATAAGGGACAAGTATGAAGATTATTAATTCATTATTCTTAGTATAACGGATGATATATTACCATAATAATTTACTTTTAGTAGGGTAAGTTTCTCGAAGATGATTTCACGGTACACAGTTTTATTTTAATGCAATGTGAGCATGAAACTAAAAAAAAATTATTAAAATATAATCCTAAGTTATAAATTTTCAAATAAATGAAATAACTCATTTTATAATATTTCTGTTACCAATTTCAACTATTAAAAAAAACTTTCTTAAATATCATTCAAGTTTTATAGTTTAACCTTGCAAATATATTTTATTTTCTTGTCCACCTTAAAATCTATCATGTAATATATACATGTAATACTTTTCATATACTACTTCATCATTAAGGATATACAAGTCATTATCGTTTATATTTATTTTTTACATAAATAATTTTTATCTTTATCTTTATATACTTATTTTTTATTTTTTAATTTGTATATATTTTTAATCTCTCATTACTCTTTATTAGGCAGTTAGGCTTATTATTTTTTAAATTGTATATGTTCTGAAAATTTAAATAAAATTTAAATTAAATTAAATAAATAATTTTTAAATATAAATTATATATTGATAAAGATTAATGAGTTGTTAAATATAAATAAAAAACTAATTTGATTGTTAGAAACTGAATGAGTTGGACATTCCTTATAAGAGTCATTTTGTTATCAAGTTCTATTATATTAAAAAAAATCTTAATGTATAAACTTTATTTTAAGATGATTTTTCCTAAAAAAACATAATTACTTATTTTACATTATGATGTAATTACATAAACATGTAAAGTAGGGATCAATAAAATTTCTAGAATATTACATTATTTAATAAATTTTAATCGAATTATATTTAAGTGTAAAAAATGAGTAATGTTATCGGATCTAAAGGTGAAAATTTTGATTCACACATATTAACTAACTAAAAAATGTAAAATACCTGTAAATTATTAAGCGAAGAATGAAAATAAATTATCTACAATGTTCAACACAAAATCATCAATAGATAACTGCATTTTTTATTTAATTCCTAATATTTTATTTGAAAAAAAAGTGTTGAACCACCAAATTTACTTTGCTATTCTTTAAGTCTGAAATTTTTTTCTTTTTACTAATTTATTAATTGATAAATTTTTTAGAGAAGAGAAACAAAAACAGAGAAGCATAGAAAAAGTGAGAAGGGTGATTTGGGTAAAGAAAAGGGAAGGTATATTAGGAAGAGCGTAGAAGGGAGGTGAAAACCAAGTTTGTTGAGCTGTGTTCCTCCGCCTTCTCCACCGCCACCGTCACAGATGAGTTCCGCCGGTAATGCTTTTCATTTCTTTTGAATTCTATTCATTCTCTGTTTCCCCTTTCCTCTTATTTTCAGCTTTCAATCTAAACGCCCCTAATTCCATTTCCCCCAAAACAAACTGCTCAAAATGCTAATATCTCTTCTTCATCATCTCACTGATACGCTTCGGGAATGGGATTTCTATGCGTACTTTTAAATACCCATATTATTCTTTTTGTTATTTCACATTCACTCTCGTTAATAGATTTCGATGCTCCTGCTTACTGTGAAAACCCTAGTTCTCTGCATTTCCCTACTTCTTCATTTATTTTAACGTTTGATTTTGTGGTGTCTGATGTTTTGTTTCTTTACATTCATGGGTAAATGTACAGGTAAATAAAGCTTCAGGTTTTATTTTATAGGTCTTGATGGTTGGATACACTTGTTTCTTAAATCCTATATATGGTTTTTATCACTGTAGTTTGTTCAATTCTCTCTTTTTGGGGTATAAAATGGAGTTTCTTTGAATCAAATTTAGGGTTTATGTTTCAGATACTGTCAACGGAAGTTCAGCCGAGTCTGTCAAAGAACCTGACATGGGGTCTAGCTTGGAAGCAAAACAGGAGGATGCCGGTGAGGCTTTGGCTTCGATATGCATGTTAAGACTTTTGTTTATCTTTGGCAATGATTGTGTCTGTCGTGGAGAGTTTAATGTTTTTGTTGGGGATAAACTTGGTCACATCACATGCTGTTTCTCTTGGTAGAAATAAAAGCTCAAGCTGATGCCATGTGGGAACAAATGAATAAGGGAGTATCTAATAAGGTCCTCAATAGATTTACAAGCAAGCCTAAATCTGTCCCCAACAAAACTGCAAAAAAGACATCTTCTGTAAGGCATTGCTGTTGTTCTCTTCTTCAAGCCACTTGTAGAAAAATAAAATAAAACATTTTTCACTGTTACGGAGTTTAATTTCTTTCCTGATATTTTTGAACATAGAATTGGATGTCTTATTTGGGGTTGGCACCAAAGGCAACTGAGTCCATCGGGCAAGGTGCTTCAAATAATGAACATGGCTCCACGCAGAGTGGCACCAGTGAAGAAGCCAAGAAGATTGCTGCTGCTGCTCTTGCAGCAGTGAAAGATGATGCTGCCATGGCTGCCTCAAACAGGGGGAAACTTGTGGTAAGCATAGTGCTATTTATTGTACCTATTTTTGGTCATGTGCTAATCTGGCTGAATTGGGAAAATTTTGTGCAATTAGCCAAATGAAAGTGCAAAATATGTAGACTTGAATATTTTATTTATTTTTATTTCCATATGTAGATATGTAGTTATATATAAAAAAAAAAAATGCCTTGACATAGACAGAACAGGATTTAGCTTATATCAGGCTGTTTCAACGTGTAATGTACTAGGGGTGCCTACTGTTAAGCCCGACGCAATTATGCTATATGCCTTGCACAAAGTTTTTCACTTGAAAATTTGAAATGCTTTGGATTCTTATTTTTATTTCAATATGTAGAGATGCCTGAGTTATATACTAAAATGCTTTGATATAGACAGAACATGATTTAGTTTATATCCAGCTGTTTCAGTATGTATATGTACTAGGGGTGCCTATTATTAAGCCTAACACATTTTGAGCATGTACCATACCAACATTTTTTCACTTGAAAATTTGAAATGCTTTGGATTTCAACTTGGTTGATGACCTAGCATTCCCAGCACCCATGTGGGGCAAGAGTCTCAAGGTTTGTTGATTTTCTTCCTTTATCAGATTACTGAGGTTCGGGATTTTGCTGGTCAAGAAATTGAAGTTAAAAAGCTTGTTGATTCTGACTCAAAGGAGGCAATGGAAAGAGCCAAAGCTCCTCCACCTTCTGCAGTGGATGTTGTCCTTGAACAAATCAAGAAGAAACAGAAGCTCAGTGTACTTGACAAGACCAAAAAGGACTGGGGAGAATATAAGGAAGAAAATAAGATCGATGAAGAGCTTGATGCTTATAAGAAAAGTTCCAACCAGTATTTGGACAAGGTTTCTTTCCTACAACGAACAGATTATCGTGAGTTTGAGCGAGAGAGAGATGCACGATTGGCTTTGCAAGCCAGGAAGCGACCAGATAATATGCAAGAGGATGCATATGAGTGATGGTAGTTGAAGGTTGGAGCTGCTACGAGAATTATTTACGGTTTTGTATTCAGTTGATGGTCTAAGTGCTATCCTTCATGGGAAGGTCTTGGTGTCTCTCAAGAGGTATAAGACCTTTGATCACATTAATGGGGTGTGATGCTTTTTGAGCATTTGAAACGCTATTCAATGACATTCAATGGTTTTCGATGTGGGAAGGAAAAATACGGGGCTAAAGAGAAACAGCTGTAAATTTTAGACTGACATTTGTTCGTTCCATTTCTTGAGAGCCTCAAAGAACACATTCACAACTCGCCAAAGGTTGTTTCAATTCCTCTTTTAAGTAAATATTAGGACTCGATTTTCTTGCAGAGCAATTCGATCCTTAGTTTCAAGGCGTAAGAGATCGTGGCCAGATACGTATCCTTAAATAAGTATGGTATTATTACTAATAACTTAAAGTTTTATATGATGTTTTTAATCTCGGCCACTTAACAGTTATTTTATTTTTTTTGTCTTCGATAATGGTATTTTCTAAGGTATGATTGTGAACTTAATTCTGTTGACATTACCACGAATACAAGAATTTAAAATAATCTGCACCGCTTAAACTTTGATATTTTGTATTTCTGTGCGGCTTATTGATTGGTTATGTAAATCATAAAAAGACAAATTTTCTTGATGAGGTCTATAACTAGATAAGTTTTGTATCTTCTGCAATCTGTTTACTAAGTACTATATGTGGTCTATTTGAGATTTGGGATTGAAGGGAAAAACACCTTTAATTATTACTTGTAACTATCGTGCCAAAAGCTTCATGTCTAAAAAGATTTGAAAGAAGGTATATGCTACAGCAGCTTCATGCACAATAGCATCCATAAAAAAACCTGTCAATCCACGTTACGTAAACAATGATAATTTATTTTAATAATAAAGTGTAGGAAGGTAATAGACAAGATAAAAGAAGGCATAATCGTGGCAGCCGTTCATCTTGAAGATCACAAATACATCATGGAGAGAAATCATGTGTTTAACTGCTTAATGGTCTATGCTCTGTTCCACCTACATTCTTTAATCCATTCAAATTTATCTGTGTTGGGATCTGGATGAGGATGTCGAGCGTCTACAAAGAGTGTTTTTCCTCTTAAAATATACACCGAGTTCAATTTTCTTTCAATAAGATTGTTTTGAGTTAATAAAAAATGCGTTTGGCTTACTTTTGATATTTTTAGAAATACTTGCTCAATTTTAAAATAATTAAAATAAATTAAATTAAAATAAAAGCTGTAATGAAGTCAACTTCTGACATTCTAATTAACTTTTCCAGTTCCTTAACATTATCAAAATAAAAACGTTACGAGAATAGAACTATTAAAATATAAAAATACACTCAGATATTATTTTATAACATTCTAACAATAATAAAAAATAAATATTCTTATTTCACCCTCAAAAATAAAGATTTTGTAAATTAAAATCTCTCTAATTTCGTCTGTGAAGATAGTAACAACGTACCAAACCCCAAGATATATTATTGCTGATTCTTTAAAGCTATTCTACCACTCTATCTATCTTTCTATCTTGTCCGATATCAATGGCTTCCTTTGCACCCGTATTTATTTCTTGAAGACGAGTACGATACTTGATGGATAAAACTAATCATGAACCAAATATTACATGCTTGATCACCATTTTTATTCCTTCACGTACCCTGCTCATGTAAGAATTCCTGCTAATGAGAAGAAATGGACAGAAAAAAAAAATTATAAATAACCAACATTTTGGTAATCAAACCGTTCCACAATCCCATTAAGTTGTCTTACCCTGTAAGAATTACAACATAGTCCCGGAGAGAAGGGGGAGATATATATTATTGAACAAAGACAAGAACAACACAATCATTCCTCTTATTATGCAAACAAGTAAACAAGGGGATAATTGCATTTAAAAACCTGAATCTAAATTTAACACAGAGGTGGTATCATCTCCAAGTCAATGTAAAATCGTTGGACAAAAATGAAAGGAGAACGAAGAAGCAACTAGTTCTTCATATGTGAATGGGCTTGTCATAAGTGGCCATTGCGGCTTCTTTCACAGCCTCGCTCATTGTTGGATGTGCATGGCACACACGTGCAATGTCCTCACTTGATGCATCATACTGCAATGCTATTGCTGCTTCATGAATGAGCTCTCCTGCATTGGGTGCCATAATGTGCACTCCCAATATCTTATCTGTCTCCTTCTCAGCCAATATCTTCACCAGTCCTTCAGCATTATCAATTGCCTTAGCTCTGCTGTTAGCCATAAATGGGAATTTGCCAACACGGTATTCAACTCCAAGTGCCTTCACCTGCTCCTCCGTCTTCCCAACAAATGCAACCTCGGGGGTTGTATAGACAACACCTGGGACTTTGTCATAGTCCACATGCCCAACCTTACCAGCTATGTATTCCACACAAGCAACCCCGTCTTCTTCTGCCTTATGTGCCAACATTGGGCCTGGAATCACATCCCCAATCGCATAAACACCAGAGACATTTGTGCCGAATCTTTCATTTACCAAAATCCGTCCGATCTTGTCAGTTTCAACTCCTATCTTGTCCAACCCAAGTCCAGAAGTGAATGGAGTCCTACCAGCTGATACAAGGACAACATCTGTTTCAAGAGTAGTCTGATCACCACCAGCAGCTGGTTCAAGGGTTAGCTTCACACCATCCCCAGAAGTATCGACTCCAACAACCTTCGTCTTCAGCTGGAATTTCATGCCTTGCTTCTCAAGAGAACGCTGAAACTGCTTCCGCACCTCGGCATCCATGGTTGGAACAATTTCTGATGCAAACTCAACAACTGTTACCTCAGAACCAAGTCGGCCCCATACTGAACCCATCTCTAGCCCAATGTAGCCTGCCCCAATGACCACAAGTCTCTTGGGGATTTCAGTCAAAGCAAGAGCCCCAGTTGATGATACAATTTTCTTTTCATCAATAGTGACGCCAGGTAGAGATTTCACATCCGAGCCGGTGGCAATTATAATATGCTTGCCTTTCACAACAGTATTTCCTCCGTCAATGGTATCCACAGAGACTTCGGATGGTGAAACAAACTTGCCATAACCTTTGACATAGTTTACCTTGTTTTTTTTGAAGAGTCCTTCAATACCCTTGGTAAGATTCGAAACAGCTTTATCCTTTTGGGCCATCATGGCAGCCAAATCAACCTCGACAGATGAAAACTTGACTCCATGGTTGGCAAATGCATGTTTAGCCTCATGGTACATGTGGGAAGAATGCAAAAGCGCCTGAACCAAAATATAGAGGTACCCTCCTAAATGAGTACATAGATCTCTAAAATGCTATATCAATTATTTTATTCAAAATATAAATGGAAACACAAAAACAAAAGCCATACTCTTTCACAGCAGATAGATGGATGGATCAAATGAGATGACATTGTTTGTATACGGGCAGCATATTTGCTTAAAAATACACAACTATGGAGATCATATTGATGATCCATACAGAAAAATTATAGAGAAGAAGTTAAAGTATAATCAGCAGCAGGATGTGAAATGTCTTTATATGGAAAATCAAATAAATTACAATGAATGAGATGAATTTTATTGGAGGGCAGCGTCTCAAGGAGAATTATATCCCTGAAAATTTATTTTTTTTACCAAGTCTAATACTGATTCATGAAACCAGTCTCATCTAGTGTGATCAGACTTGTTGAAGAAAAATCAATTTATTGTATAAAAATTAGCAAGCTAAACAATAAGAGTTCTCTCATCCAGCAAATATTCCGGTTGAGAACTTAAATTTTGATATTGCAAATCAAGCAACTCATCCACACAACAAGAAAATATGCAAAATCCGAGGAAAAAAAACAAAGCACAGAAATAAACTTGCACTCAATTCCTAGATAGTAAAAACCCCAAAGAGGAAATGAAAACCCATGCTCACACTTCATCAGCTTCACTCCATCTCAATTACTTCCCCCTGCCACCACCACCACCACCTCATCATAACAAAACATCATCCTCTCACTCCCAAAAAAAAAAAAAAAAAAAAAAAAATGCAACACCAAAAATTAGGCCTTTCACTACGAAAATCCCCAATTCAACAGTCTTTCCTTTCTAATCTCTTCCAAATAAACAGACAGCAATCAGAAACGACGCAGATAATATAAACGAACTGAAAACCAAATTCCCAATCCGAACACAACCAAAAGAAAATTTTCCCAAGGAAAAGGAAAAACAAGGCGCGAAGAAGAAAAATTAAAAAGGTAACGAACCTTGGAAGGGATGCATCCAACGTTGAGACAGGTGCCGCCGAGAGTTCCACGCTTTTCGATGCAAGTGGTTTTGAGACCCAACTGCGAGGCTTTAATGGCAGCGACGTAGCCGCCAGGACCGCCGCCGATGACGACGACGTCGTTTTCTTCAGATCCGGATGCGAATCCCCTCAAACTTGTGAGGAAAAGCGATGACCTCGACGATGAAACGACGGCGTAAGCCTTCCTCCGAGCCAAGCTTGCCATGGCCATGATTCTTCTCTCTCTTTCTTTCGATTCCTTTTTCGATTTGATTTGAGTTAGTTCTTACTCTTCTTCTCACAACCTAACACACCACACAACGCATGCTCTTTCTCTTTATTATATAATTATATATAAGCCCATTATAATTCTAATTCTAATAAATTAAAATTAAAAATGACAAATAACTACTGTTTCCTATTAACTCTCCTACCATCTCAGCCCTTGGATGCTTTTCTTCCCCTTTTTTTAAATCTCATGTTTTTTTGTTAATTATTGCTAAATTGCTTTTTATTTATTCTACTTTCTCGCATTGGCTGTGCTTTTTGGACCAACAACTTGGAATCAAATTAAATTAAGCAGGGACATTGTTTTCTTAAAACTGTTTTTAATTAACATCGTGTTTTCAAATTTATAGTGATTGACTAAAATATACTTTTATGTTTTATTGCAAGATGAAAAGTTAGTTATAAAAAATATCACAACATTCACAAATATTATTTGTTTAAATGGTAAATTCGAGTATAATTTGTCATTCTCCAAATTCAACTTTTCTTGATATTTGTTTTGTCAATTTTCCATAATTTGAAAACATCATTTTAAAAGACAATTACAGTTCTGGAAATGATTTGTAATGGGAACATTTGGGTGGAAGAGGCATTATTTTTATTTCCTCGTATAATTATTTTTTCTATACATGTAATCAAGAGTTGAAATGTAAACACGTTTAAGGAGTTATTTGTTGCTGTTATGCTGCATCTTTGGGTTTTGATTTGATGAAAAACTCATTGGAGTAGCATACACTTAATCAAATAAATAAATGTAGTTAGAGTAACAATACCATAATTTGCAGAACATTGGTTGGTTCTATATTCATTAAACACTACGAAAAAAGATCAATTATAGGTTATATAGCTCTTTATTTTGAATAATATTATCTAATTAGGCTTAAACCGATTTCATAATATTGTCCAATCCAAGACAATTGCTCTTAATTCTTTTTTAAAAAGTTATAATAAAAATCAACATATTTATTTTGTAATTGAGTGATGATATTAGATTATCTTAAATTATCAGTTCAGTATATAGATCTCTCTCTAAATAAATCTCAATGATGATAAAAGTTTTAATAGAAACATTTTACTATGTTAAATTCAATGCATGATAAGGCATTGAAATACCATTTTTATAAAAAAAAATTAAAACGCTTAAATTTGTTCTAAAAATAAAGAAAAAAATCAACAAAGTTTGATTTTTTAATTTAAATTTCTTTAATAAAGGTTCTTTCTATTATCGTTATCACACTGTTATCCAACCCACCAGTATCACCATTATCATCACTCCCTCAAGTTAAAGGTTAAAACTCAGCTAAAAATCGTTGTAAAAGAGCTTTATATTAAGCTAAAAAACAAATACTAGGGAGTTTGTACAACGACATATTTGAGATTGCAGTTTAATGGTCATAATCAATTAGAGGAAATTTACATTCTTGTACAAATCTTCTTAGTGCAGAAACGGGTGGCATATATTTACGATCTGAAAAACAAGGGATGTGATAGTTGGAATTGTAGATTGGGAACTTGCAACATCTGGGAATAAGTATGCCACAGAGCAAAATTCCCTAGTCATACGTTTGCAAGATTTAGATAACGAAATAACGGCCTTACACACCTTACCAAAGCCTCTCAGTATTTGGTTGGACTAGGGCAACTCACAGGCTCCATTCTCCCCCTCCTAGAGGACAAAACAACACTAGTTGAAAATAATATTTCTATTATAACCGAGAAAAAAATCATCACATGTGATAAGGGATTAGCTTGTATGATGCCAAACGATGATATTGCCCCATGACATAGGTCCTACACTGATAAGATGGGCCATGCATATCCATCCATAAACATGGAGGGTCAAGAACAATAAACAAGGCTCAAACAAGAAATCAGCTATGCACTCGGCTATGACGACCCCTCATCAAAGTAGATATGAAATTAAATTTTAAATGAGTATCAATTTCTGGTGGCATGCAACCCAGAGAAACTACTGAGAAAGCCTAAAATAATTTGTATATACAGAAGCAGAAACTGTTAAAATGGGAACGGCCATGGTGGCCACTGAATCTAATCCGCCAAAATTAGCTACGATTGTCTCTACCAACAAAACTCAAAAAACACCCCCCAATTAAATATGTCTGAACCCCCTCTACCCCTCACCAAACATCCCTTCTATCCCTACAAAACTGCTGGCTGCTTTTTAGCTCTCTGAAACAGCCTAAAAAACAGATTAATTTGTTTTAATAAAGGAACATTTGTGAATCACAAGAATTGCATTTACAGTCAATTTCGCTCAATCAAGCTCTTCAACCTATTACGGGCCTCTTCAGACAGGCTGCAAGCTTTGAATCTTCGCCTTTGGGGTGGACATGATTCAACAATGCTTGCAATGGGCGACAAACAGACAACAATCACAGTGAGATTATCCGATGTATCCAGGCGCAATGCTTCCTTGACTAGTTCCATAGCACACTGCTGTGGGTCATTATGCCTTCTTAATCCTCGGCGAATAAGACTAACTGCAACTTGGCTAGACATTACATCCCAAATCCCATCACAACCAATGATCAAGAATTCATCCTCCTCAGTCAATGTGGCCATTCGAACATCTGGCTCAGCAATAAGAGGAGATGCAGCACCGAGTGGAAATTTCAAGTCCCAATCCCCAAGGGCGCGGGTTACTGAAAGATAACCATTGAGGTATCCATCATCAATGAATCCACCTACCTCCTCCACCCTCCGCTGTTCCGGCAGAAAACTTGGCCTGTGATCGTTAGACATCTCAACAGCCACTCCCCTCCGGCAAAGAACTGCCCGACAGTCTCCGGCATTAGCAACAAGCAAGTGCTTTCCAAGTACAAGGGCAGTCAATGCAGTAGTTCCACATGAACTACTAACAGTTTGTTCATCAGCCAGGGCAAGATCTGCCCGTAGAAAAGCTCTCCTGTGGGAATCCTCTAACTTCTCTAGAAAGAACGCATCGGTATCATATGTCTGCAGCATGTCCGCAGCATCTTCAAAAAACAATCTCATAGCATTCCTCTTAACAAAAGCAGCTGCATCAGGCCCTCCATGACCATCAAAAACAGCATAGAAAGCACTCCGTATCGGGTACTTGAACACAAATCCAAGATGAGCACCTAGATCGTCAATACAAATGTGCTCATCATCCATAGAAACCCGCGGCCCAATCTCTGCATAGCTACCAGAACGCGCATTTGGGACAAAACTCACCGCAGGGGTCTCCATCATGGAATGTTTAATGATATCAGAGTGATTCACAGCCTAACAACACATGCAACACAAAAGTCAGCACATCAAAACTAAAGAGATCGACTCAAACTGTTAAAGAAGAGACTTGAACCTGACCATTAAACTCACAAAGCATAACAGCTCAAAACAACTAAAAGGCAATAAATAAATTTCAACTGAGTGAGGAACCTGCGTTAATGGCGATAAATAAACATCCAATTCCAAATTCTACTTCCAAAATTCAGATTCATAAACTCGACAAACACTCCCTAGTTCGGCAGAGCGGAGAGAGAGGTAGTTAATTTTGGTTGTTTGGTTTAGGGATGAGAGGAAAGGAGGAGAAAAATTGATGAGACCACTCTATATTCCTCAACTACTTATTTCCACCAATTTATCATTATTCTTGTTTTCTATCAAATCCATCAAATTACTCAACTTCCAAAATACTTTCTCCTTTCTCACTTATTTCTCCTCTACCAAACAACTAAACATTCAATTTATTTCTTCCCTATTTATCTTTTCTCAGCTTAATCCTTCTCTATTTTCATCCTTTCTACTTATTTCTTCTATACCAAACATACCCAGAGGAGTATTGGATCTTCCCACATTTCTCAAAAACAGAAACAAAATCAAATTCACAAACCCGATTCAGATTTGACAATCAACTAACCTAAAAAGACGACTCAAAAACCAATTCCTTCAAGCATATCAAACCGCAACTAAATTCAAACCCGAAAGGGAAAAACAAACATAGGAATTGAGATAAAAATCATACTTGGCCAAAGATCGGAACAGCAGGTGGAGGAGATTTGGGCGAAACCTCGACCTCAACGTTGTGTTCTTGCGCAACGCAAATATGATACTTGACGTCCAACATCGGAATGGTCTGCTGACAGATAACTTCCGCTTCCGCTACCATGTTCGGGCTCACGATCATCTTCAATCGCCGTTACAACGAAATCAAGCAACTAGAATTTCCTTAATTGAATTTGAAAAATTGGAGTTTTTTCTTAAGAAGAAGAAGAAAAGAGTGACAAAATTAGGGCTTCTCTTTCGTTCACCTCTATGTATGTGTCTGCTTCGAATTCTGCGCACATCATACTTAAAAGGGTGCTAATAATCCCACGCACTATTAACCACGTCGGTGCGCGTGCCGTGAAAACTCAGTAATGCCCCTGCAACACGGTGTCGTATCGTGTTTGCATTTCCCCTCTTTCCAGACACTTCGATCAAAGGGTATATTTGTGACGCGAGGACAAGAGCGTGGAGTCGTCACGCCTCTTCTTGTAAGGTAAATCAAGTTAGTGAATGCGAAATGACGTAACTACCCCTAGATTTGCTTATGATTAACGCCACGTTAGTTTAGTGACCCACAGATTAATTAATCAATTAATGGAAATTTAAAAGTTTAACTTTGCGGCTAAGCACGTGGCAATCCATGAATTGTATGGTTGAAGGTTGAGGTTGCGTATAAGTAATTAAGAATAGTGAGGATTGTAGCTTTGCGTTCAGACGTTGACTTAATAAGTAGTAAAAAATAAAAAGTTGTGGTTGTGGCTATGGATGCATATAATATATTCCAATCATTCTCTTACACGGATGAACTTATCAATATAGATTTTGCGACGATTTTTTATTATGAGTATAAAATGTTATAATTCACTCACAAACTATCTTACATGATAAAATGGTTTACTTCTTAAAAAATAAAATAAAATTAAACTTAATCCAGAATTCCAATTGCGCATTGTTGGAATTCCACCGTACCTGTATCCTAATGTTTGATGAGTGAATTCATATAATATGCATTTGAAATAAAAATAAATAAAACGTTTATCTTTTGTTTAAATTACTTTTGGAGCAAAGGACATTTTAATATCTAGAGATGTCAAGGGATTTGTATGTGAAAATTTATTAAAACAAACTAACACCATGTAGCTGATAATTCAAACTAAAAAACGTTTCTTTTGCTAGTTTTCTTATCATAATAATCTTAAATAATGTAAAAGCTTCTATAGCAGTGTATAATTTTCTCATTTGTGTAGATAGACTCAATTCTTAACCATGAATTAATGGGTGAATACGTTGGACTTATCATAGGTTGTCTTCCATATTATCGAGGGGTTGACAACAAGGAGAAGTAATTGCTCCCCATTTTCCCACACAAGGTTCAAATTGAATGCACGGTTAAGTCTCCGTTTGACTATTATTACTATTGGAAAAGAAGCACCGATAACTTCCATTTGAATCCTACTCTAATTTTATATAATTATCCATACAATATGTTTCCGTTAGTGGCACGCTTAGTCATAATCTGGTTGCGTAGGATTAGTTGAGTTTGAATTTGCTCTCTCTACCCACTAAACACCAACTGTTGAAGCCAAAATCTGTCCCACGTCACTTCTCTCAACTTTTTATTTTTATAATCATCTACACTATCTTTAATCTTAAGCCACAGCCATTGTGGAGTTACTTTCTAAGCATGATATAAAATAACCCTTATTTTTGGGCAAAGTGTATTCTAGTATACTTACACTAATTAACCCTTTAATGCATAATACATGCTACAGTAGTATTATAGGTTACAAGGGACCAAATGATTGTAATGAATGAATAAATGAATGAGCAAGAGGATACAACAACATACATTTAGTGGTAAGTTACATATAACCTAAACATGTAAAAAAGGTGAAACCTCAGAATCAAACAGATATAATCTACTCACAGCATTGTGGCTGGCGTTCTTTCTGCAGTTTGTCCCAAAGGCATAGAACCATCCTTGGGGTTTGATAATGGGCAAGTACATAATTTGATTCACATCCCGCATTGTAAAACCTCTCATCATTCATATAACGCACTTCTTTCCCACTTTTTGCGAACTGTTCAATCCATATGCCCATCGCAACATCTTCCAATTTAAAGAGCTAACAAATATATAACAAAAGCCAGTCAAATAAAGCTCATCTTCCGTTAGAGGAGATTGTAAATAAGCTACCAGATTAAGCTGGTTACTCTCCTAGTCATCAGATTAAACTTCGAAAAATTATCATAACATAACCGTGGATGCATAAAAAATACTGCAATAATTAATTATCTCCGTAAAATTGAATAAATAATAATAGGTAAAAGAAAATAAAGACAATAAAAAGGTTTTAAAATATAAGAATTATAATAGAAGAAAATTAAATAAGCTAGCAGCTACAAGTTGAGAGAACTAGCTGAAGTGCTCATAGCTTATAAGGTAGAAGCTCCTTCCAAAAAATAAAAAGTTTTGATGTAGTTATCACATACTCTTCTGTTAGTCAAACTAGCTTATAAATCAGTCAAATAAGCTAGAATTAGCTTATTGGCCTTACCAAACACACTCTATATCTATTTATATATCTATGTAACATAAACCTAAACTTTTCTTGACCGATAGAGTTGGAATGTTATCAATTTCCACACATCAATAAAATTTATTTCCTACAATAAGACCATTTATGTAGAAATAAAATTCACAAATAAAATTTTAATTTATAATATTAAATAAATAGATATAATCCAAACTGTAACAATCTTTAACACCAGTAGACCAATATGCAACACATCATTATTATATATTATAAACTATGAAATAAACAAAAAATTGTTACATTATTTAAAAATTGCAACAGCTTCTTAAAGCTCAACGGATCTCCAAACCGTCACCACGACCTAAAATGTTTCAAACTTTAATACTTAAACACACTATTATTACAGTTAAAATATTATATATTACTATAAAATAAAAGAAATCGTTACAGTTTTTAAAACTCAGCTAAATTTCCCTAATATATTATAAACTTATATACACACACGTGTCTGTGAGCGTTTATGCATGTTTAAAGAATGTTAAAATATACCTACAATAGACAAACATCGATATTGTATTTTGTTTGGTACGAAGACAATATATTATTGTTTATCTAAATAAAAAAGTTAAAAAAAAAAATAGTAGAGAATATATAAATAATCCCTACATTCTCTTTTTTAAGTGCGGCGTTTCTGAAAGATTTTTGTTTCTGTTTAGCTATTGTTTTAAAAGTTCAACACAACATTGTTTACGATTTTGTTATTTAATTAGGTTACATATATACATTTATTTGATGTAAATATGAAAAGGGTAAAATAAAAAATCTCATAAAGATTTTATTAAAGTCAAGAAAGTTTATTGTATTTAATGGTTTCTCCAAGAAACCTTAAAGGACACTTAAAAAGGAACAGTGAGAATAATTTAAGGTACAATTAATTTAATAAAAGATGAATAAATGTTATACTGTTTTAAGTCTAATAAATTCTCTAATTTAATTTTGTTAAATTAAAATTCCTTCATTTTTCTTGTAGATTCTGCTCCAGAAATTTTCATTTGCCCAAAGTTTTCATACAGTGCATCATCCAATGAACTTAGATGATAGAATGGAAATAAGGATAAGAGTCAATGCAAATTATGATGTGTATCACCATATTCTTCAATTACTTATCGGTAATCTCTCCTTATTGGTATCTCTCCTCTATGTATTCTTTTCAGTTTCTCATTCTACTGTCATTTATTTTTTTAATTTTTTCATAAATTTTATTATATGTTTTCCTTTCTTCTCCTAACATTTTCATTTTCTAAATGTTTGTTTTATCTTGGCTTACATTTTGTTTTCCTCATTCTCTTATCATGGTTGAGAGAAAAAGAATATAGCCCAGTACGTCTGAGGTGACTTACAATTAACATTTTTTTTTTACAATAAACTCTTTTTAAAAATTAACTACTTTGAAATATATTTGATAAAAAATAATAATTAAATAAAAAAAAAACTTTAACAAGTATATCCTTAAAAGAAACACATGTTTAATCCCCCATGTTGTAATGGGAAGGAAGAAATTGTTACCTTGAGTTTTCTTTGTTGGTGGCCATTGACAACGAATTTTGCTATGTCTCGAGAGATAATATAGCCAGGACCATGTGCCCATAGTGGGTATGTATCATGTGGCCATTCCTAAAATTATAATAATTAATAATTCAAATAAATTTGGGTGGGGAAAATGGTAATGTAATTAATTAATACTAAAATTATAATAATTACCTCCTCACTGACGTACCACTTGCTGCCTTCATCCCTCTGAGGAGATGATTTAGAAGCTATGAGACCGTATAAGAGGCCTCTCGATGGCTTTTCTTTAAGGCTCGAAACCACTTCATCAATCCTAACAAAGGCATCATCATCTGTTTTCATTATGTATTTTGAAGGGATCATTTTTGTCTGCAATTTTTAAAATAACACCACATTCAATACCTTGTACAAAGTAAGAGAGAATCAAATACCTGACCATATAACAATTGTGTGCATAATATCTTAATCAACTTACCCCCATAATGCAAATTGCAATTGTCTTCAAAGAAATCAAACTATAGTAATCTACAAAAGGCATTAGTTGAATATCTCCATATGCTTGAGCTTCAGTCCATAACTCAAAATTAACCCTATTGTTCTTGTGCTGCAATAAAATCAGATAAAATGTCACCCAACAATTATTTGAAAAGAACTAGTGTTAAACTAGAACAAGAATTATATTGATGTATAATTTCACTTGATCAAGTTTAAAATGCATTGCTTACAAGCCCAATAAAAAATCGGACAGCTACTTCTCCAGAACGTACAGCCTCATATTGCATCCAAGACCTCCTCAGGGCCATGCGACGCTCAAAGTTGTTTCCAGTAGAGAATACTCCAATTAACAAAATAAGCCTTTTTTTGGGGATAGAAGGAGCCTTCAGATTCTCAACATCAACAACTATATCATTATCTTCAGTAACAGGTAAACCTTTAGCCAGGATTGATAAGACACTTAAACTGCCTCCTACTTTAACACTGCTCACTAACCACGGTTCAAGCTTCTGCATTCATCAAACCTTTACAAGGTTAAAAATGACTAATCTATTAAAAGCTTTTGTTTTTATCAGTATTTCTCTTCCTATACCATACCTCCCTGTATGCAAAAGATGTTTCATGCCTTCCATTCACAGTCATATGAAATCCCTCTGAACCAACCCACAACGTGGAAGTGAAAGGATTACCCTCAGCAAAGGGGAAAATAGCATTTCTATGGGCACTTTCTGAGGAAATATTAGAAGGTATACTAGCAGGTTGACCAAAATTTTCATTCCCTTTGGTGTTACTTCTGACTGCTTGCACATTGCAGAGAACAAGTCCATCAACTACAACATCCAATTAGATAATTTAGAAGTTACAGCAAGCCTCCCTCTTAAACAACTGCACTCAAGAATAATAAAGGGTCCATAATAACACGAACAAAAGAGCATTTTGCTATGAATTATTATATGATAAGTCTTACAAAGCTATAGCCTATTGCATAGGGAAAATGATATTTAAACAAGATATCATCCTAGTTACGATATAAATTTACAATTTTACGTCCTCTACAAGAAAAGGAGATATTTCTACTTAAAAAGTGTTTTTTATCCATTATAGTGTGCAGAATAGACTAATTTAACAGTTAAAGATCTATAACTGCTCATCACTTTTAAAATAAAAAATTCACGATTATAATGAAAAATTACTAAATATACCTTCTTGGATGTTGGCAGAACCATGTGCAGGACACCTTTCCTCTTTTCCCCATCCTAAATCACTAGTCCATGTATTTTGAACAATATATGGTTCCTCTGTCATGTTTTCTCCAGGAAGACTCACATTATAATGCAAGATAACTGGAGGATTTGGCTCCCCTTCTAGCTCTTGCCCAGCAAGGTCAACCTGGAAGCTTCTGTTTTGTCCATTGGGGATTCCAATCAGTGTAATAGAAGAATCTACAACCAGACCACAAGGGAGATCAAGAGTGATCCCATTATCTAGTTCAGCCTTACCAGGTGAGGTCACAGAGAACGGGCAGTTTTGATTTTTATGGCCATCCGTCTTATTAACCTTAGAAGCTTTGTCCTTTTCAATGGTGGACAGCAACTCTTTCCATGCCACAGAAGCCTCTTTAATTCCTTGAGCTGTTTCATCCAAAGCATCTGACCTTGACAGCAAGGTACGTAAGGAATCCCAAATAAGCACAGAATCCATCTCTCCTTTGGATAAATTTTTCATGCCATACAGATCATCAAGCCCTGCAACATGTACCAAATGTGGCCTTTTTGTTGGTTTCGGTACCCTTTTTAGTTCCATCTCGGAAGAGTTTGCTGGAAGATTGCTGCTTCGATTAACAGAATCATCTGGTGTATGGTTATTAAAGAAATCGTAGGCTGATTGTTTTGCTGACTGCTTCTGTGGCTGAATTCCTTTTAGGTTGTAGAGGAAAAACAACATCATACCCAAAGCTATTATCAACAGGCCTCCATACCACTTCCTCATTTTCAGTAAACCTTGAACTAAATATAGTTTTTTTTCTGCATGCAGATAAATTACACAACTTTCACTACAAAATAAATGGCTAGAGTAGAGTCACACAACCAACTTTCACTTTAATGAGTATTACATATCCCTGATATCATAAGCTCTATTCAACTTAGTCCTTGATATCATAATAAGAAAACCAAGTTCCTGACTCTCAGAATTGACAACCAATTTAACCCTGAAATCAGTTTGACCAGTCGGTCTCTAGTCCCTAAGATTACATAATCAATTTCTTCAGTTCCTGCATGTGTTAACATTGACAAACTGATCGCTAAACTTAACACTCATGAATCAACTAGGTCCCTACATTAGGAATCAAATGCTTGACGCACATCAAAGATAAGGATTACTAAATTGACCAATGTGTACCAAAGTCAAGGACCAAAATGATTATAGTAGTCAAGCATAGAGACCAAGTAGCCAGATCTTTAACATCATGGACTAAATGAGTCCGTTACTAACTTCAAGTACTAAAATTTCTTTTCCGCAATTTCAGCATCTAAATGACTGTTATTTATAATATGTCATTGTTTTCCTGAATCTTAACGTACTTAGTTAACTGTGAAAAAAAAGAAAAAAGGTTTATGTAAGTAATGGTCACTAGTGGTATTCAAGTTCTGTGCAGTAGAACTGAAACAACAGTTCAGAAAAACATAATTTTCTGGTCAGCGTTTAGTTCAAATCTTATGGGGCAAAATAAATTTTGTTGTAAAGCCTCCACCTTTATGTTTTCTTTTCCTCCAGAAAGGTGTAGAAAAGCACAAGATCTGGAGAACGGAAGAGAGAGAAAAGAGGGACTGACCATTGAAATGGTGGTTTGAAGTCAGAGAGAGAGATGGGTGACACTGAAATTCCTCCATGGTAGCACCACCATTCCCATTTCCTCACTGCTACTCTACACCACTGGACGACGTCGTTTGGTGTTTGGTGGTGCGAACGACAAAGTTCGACACTAACCTAAATGTGATGTATTGAACACATCCAATAACAACGTGACACCTCATTACAATCTTAATAAAAATAATTTTAAATTAAAAAGAAAAGGAGTTGTTTCATTTCATCTGCGACGTTCCATCTTCCAAATTTGGACATGTTGTTAAGTATTTTCCAGTAGGGAGTGAAGAAAAGGACAGAGAAAAATAAAGGGGAAAATCAGAGAAAAAATAAAGGGGAAAAATCATATTGTTTGGATTACGAAAAAATAGTAAAAAGTAAGTCAAATACTCGTTTCAAAAATTAGTCGTATATACCGTGATACCTGTGATGCTTTTCTTTTATTAAATAGTTTTTAAATTTTAAATAAGGTTATTTTAAAAAATGTTTTTTAAAATATAAATTAAAATAAAATAAATTTTAAATTATAATATAAATAAAATTTCATCATAAAATTTGAGTGCAACTAAGTAAACACTGAAATCGAAATGTAATGATTAAGATGAATCTATATAATAGTAACATTAATTTATGCTATTATCTTTTTAAAAAGTTAGTGTCTAATTTGATGCAATAATGTATACAAAAATACAAAGAACTTAAATAACAATAGTCTGAGTTAAGAAAAGAGCGTAAAAGATTTTAATCAATAATCATGTTTATCTTTGGGTGCCTATAAGGTTTTCAATATTTTACCGAGAATTATTAATTTTTTATAATAATATCATCTTCATTATCAAGTTAGGGTTATTGTCTCTTACTCACAACAACTTCTCTATTACTGTAAGGTTTTTTATGGAATATATAATTATTATCAAAGAATTAAAGAAATAATATAAACATAATGTATTAATTCATCATACATCTTCAAACTACCAATATTTATTTATTTATATATAAGCTTACGTTAAAAATAAAGTTAATCTTTTATCATTATATCTAGAATAATCTAAACATTTCTATATATTAGGATATATAAATAAATCTAAAATTATCTTTAATTAAGAATTTAAAATATTTATTTGAGTAGTATAAATAAAGTCAGTCTTTTCTTATTTGTAAGAAATTAGAATAAAATTTTTTTAATAAAAGTTTATTTTCATCTTTTTTAGTAAATCATTCTTTTTTTATTTTTTCTTTTTTTTTATCATTTATTTATTCTTTCTCTATTTGTCTTTATATATATATATATATATATATATATATATATATATTATAT
>Ga0209489_101367_pt1 | contig 50111 bp, 22 predicted proteins | sample SiratrowhiteBW_FD_187527 | JGI IMG/M metagenome (GOLD analysis project Ga0209489, IMG submission 187527) | Root nodule microbial communities of legume samples collected from California, USA - Siratro white BW (SPAdes) (version 2) | ecosystem: Host-associated > Plants > Roots > Nodule | place...
GTGCATTAATAGCGTAAAAATAATTACTCTATCAAGTTAGGAATTTAGGAATTGTAAGAATAGCATGGTATTATCTTTTTCATAGCAACAACTTTTTTCTTTCAGTTTTATTTACTCTTTAACATTTTTTTTTCATATTTTTTTTTTTTTGTAATTAAATCACATTTCTACAAAGACACAATAAAATAGTACAATCTAGGCAAAATTTTGTTTTAAATAAATTTTATGTTCACTTACATATTTGGATTTCTTTCTCTTGGGTCTTGTTTATATAGGTTTTGGACATGTGATATTCCAATTAAACAGATATATTTCGGTTGTTATGTTCGTAAATTAAGTTTTATAGAGGTAAGTTAAGATTTTTCTAATTTTTTAAAGTTTTAAAGAAATTCTTTGAAGAACATAAGATCTAAGGTAAAAGAGTTTATTTAATTAAATAATTTAATTTTGAGTTAAAAATATATGTAAAAGTTAAAAGAAATTAAAATTTTTTATTTGATTGATCAATTCAATACATGGTAACGAATGATGTTCATTGATCTTCATTAAAAGAATATTATGAAAAATATTATTAAGAATGATTTTGTGATGATGAGATTGAAATTAATATATGTATTTGAAAATAAGAAAAAGGTTTACGTAAGTTTTTGAATTTAAAATAGAAAAACATTGTGCATTTAAAATATTATTTTTCCATTTTTTTCCGAAAAAAAAAAAGAGAATAGTCTTTTTTTTTTCCTAATCTCGTGGTACACGTGCACAAGTGGTCCATTGCTACAAGTACCAGACAATTCACTGCCCACAGTTTGATAGTAAAAGTGGGTTTTTAATTATTGTGCATAAATCAGTGTTATATATATATATATATATATATATATATATATATGTGTTATTAACTGGTTTTATGAATTCAAAAACTTTAATACTTACTTTATTTATTTTAATTGATGTATATTTTTTTATACCGCTTAAGAAAATTATGTACACTAAAAGGTTCCATTTAATAGAATTCAAATTTATTAAAACATACTTATTTTATTTTTTTAATTTTAATAAATATATGAATAAATATTTCAAAACAAAAGTATTTATTAACAATACAATTAGAATAGAAGTTTTCATATTTTATATATACCAAAAAGATAATGATTTTTTTAAAATACTAAAACATCAATTAATTTGAAACAAAAAAAGGAGTATATGTTTAATAGAAATTACCGGGGAGGATATAAACTTAACAATAGGAAATTATCTAATAATTTTTTTTGGTTTATTATTTATATATTATTTGTGAGTATTTATAACTTATTTTTATTTTATATTTAATCATTTTCATCTTTATAAATATTATTTTAATCTCTTCTAATGCTATATATGTTATTTTTAATCCTTTATTGCCTGCAGAATCTATAGCAGTATAAAAATTCGTCCAAAATTAAAATAAAAGTTATCACCACGGCACTATATTAAATATTTTTCTTGCATAAAAAAATATTAATATTTTTTTTTCTATTTTAGTGTTTTGTGTTCTACTTAATGTCACGTGCCATGGACTTGGTTCCTAGACTGGTAGATACTCGTTATGCATAAACCTCGTTTTTTTTTTTATTTAAGATCACCTTTTAAAATATCTTTATTATAATAGTCAATTCTTATGATATTATAAACTAATACACTTACATAACACTATAGAATAAAACAATACAAAGGTTAACACACCTACCTGACACGTTTATTAATTAAGACTAATAGTTTATGCATTATTCCATGGACATTTTACAGAAAAAATATACTAATATAAGTTCATACTGAGGATTTTTGTTAATAGAGTGACAAAATAACAAGACAAATACCAGGTAGGAGAATATAAAGAAGTAAAGAACAATAGAATAAAAAAAATACTTAAAATATTACTGTAAGATAAGTTTAAACAGAAAATATTATAATAAAGAATGAACATATTATTTATAAAAATTATAAACAGAAAAAATAAATATGTTTTTCATTTCTAAAAAACTTGTTTTCCTCTCCTAACTTAGGTTTTTGTTTTGCATGCATGCAGTGAGATTTAGTTTAGCTTTCTAATGATATGTTTGATTTTTAAAAAACGTATTATGGAAGTAAGTTAGAAGTTATTTAACAACTTCTTTGTTTTTTAAATGTTTGTCTCGAAAAGCACATTAATTTGAGGTAAAAAAATACAATTGATATTTATCTAACCTATAAAAAAATACTTTATTTTCTAACCTAATATGGGAGAATCTGACTGACAGATCAATTTTTAAGAGATTTTTTTCTTATCACTTTTTTTTTTTTTTAATTTAAAGACTCAAATTTAGCATTTTCTCTAAGAGATAAGTTATTTATAATTTAAATTAACTAGTTACAGACACACAAACTTGAAACATAATCATCAGAACCATTTTAAGAAGAAACAAAAATCTCAATTAGTTTATCACTAATTATTAGCATTTATAATGAACCTGAAAACACATTCCAAATAATACAATTAACCACTTTAGCCAACATCAAAACTCTTGAAAGAAATGAATCTGCCAAACAACACTTTGTATTATTAATATTGAAAAGTATTTTACTTTTAAAAGTAGAATATGATTCCAATTTTTCTTTAGAATACTGAAAATAATGATGCTAATTAACCTTTCTACATGGAACGTTAAATCTCTGTCCACGGACAGAAAACACTTATCTCACCAATTACTTCAAAAGCTTTGGTAACAATTTTGTATATAACATTTTAAGAAGCTTTAATTGAAAGAAATTTATTTTTTAAACTATTACTAAAGTACAAAAATTAAAAATATATTTAAAACAAAAACTTAAATATCTATGACTAAGTCTTTATTTGAATTACCGAGTGGAAAGGAGAAACGAAAAGAATTAAACTATTTATTTTATAATAAAATCATAATATTAATATGTTAAACTATAATCAGTTATATTTTGCGTTGATTATATATATAGTCAATTATGTTATATGTTATATAACATATAAGTGATAATTTTTTAACATAATCCATTATTAGTAACTTTTTCACGTAAATCCTTCCACAGTTATACAAAAAATTAAACGTACAAATTTTTTTTTTTTTTTTTTTTTTTTTTTTTTCTTTTTTATTTTTTTTTTTTTTTTTGGTTTCTTGTTTCCTTTTTAACTTTTCGATTTTTTTTTTCACATTTTATGGCTCATCTAAATTAGACTTCAATTTATATTTATAAACTTGTGTGATATAACTTAAGGTAATATATGCCTAAATGTTAACTATTATAATATATAGCAATTTTAGAAAGTAAATTTTTACATTTAACTTAACTTTACAAAACTCACTCATAATATAATAATATATATATATATATATTAATTTAGTTATATTTTAATCAATTAAAATCTAAAACATTTTTAACACAATACTAAATATATTTTAATATTTTAATAGCAATTTGTTAACTAATGATATGATAAGAGTAACCAACCTTATTAAAATAGATTTTAATACTATTCTAGAAAGCTAAACAACACTATTTTCAGCATTATTAGAATAAACTTAACTGTAGAATATTTTTGGATCCAAGAGAGTTTTTATCCATGTCATAAACCCCTATGTGAAATTATATACATCCGAGTTTGACCTAAAAATCATGATAGGAGCAATTAGTTAGCCTGTCTTACTCATAGAAGCTATTAAATAAAAGTTTTATAATATTTTATCTAAGGAAATGTTTTTATAGAGTTGGTTCTCTAAAATTGAATCTCCACAATTTTCTTTGCAATTATAGGGAAATCTAATTGAAAGAAAGCCTAACATTTCATATTTACAAACAGGATAAGATGCATTATTTTGCATTTCTTCCCTCTTTTTTCTTTGTTTTTCCAAGATGATTATCCGTGTACATCTCAACCTCACAAACACACCATTCTTCAAATCACAAAAGTGAAGGGAATCACAAACAAAAAATGGCAATCATTCATTAAAGACAAAAGTTCACTACCCTTTTTGTTTTTGTTAGAAAATAGAATTTTCTTTTCTCTTTTCAACAAGCCCACATGTTCATGTTGTGTTCATAACAATACCAACAACTACAATAAAGTTTTCATAATACCACCATAGCAACTAATAACCAAACCACTTGAAGTGAATTGTGTGATTGCTATTGATGAATTTCATTTTTAAAAGTAGAATATGATTCCAAACTTCCTTCTCAAAAAAAGTTACTCTTGTTAACTTTTTCTTGAATGTGACTTATCATTTGCCTTCGTTCTACAAAGAAAATTTCCCTCCCCTTATTAACATGAAAACTAAGCTCCTAAATAAGACAAACTCATTGGTTCAGTACTTCAAAAGTTTTTTGTTTTTTTTCCTTCTCCTATAATTAGGAATCACTACCAAAGATTATCAATGTTATTCAGTAAGCACAAAATTTCAACTATTTATGTTACTCAAGTTATTATTTTAAATTTGACAACATTTCTGATGATTATAATTAAGATTAATTTAAGAGTTAGAAACTTTTTATTTAAAAAATTAAAAACATTAAATGAATTTAACTGATATTAACATTCTTAATCATAAATTAGGTATAAATTAAGAAAGTTATAAAGTATTAACTTTTTAAAAATAACATTAATTTATAAAAATAATTTTATATTAAACATATAAATGATTCCTCTAATATATCTCTATTATCATTTTAGTCTGGTCTCTATAATAAAAAAAATTACTGTTTTTATTCATATAGTTAGAGTATTGTATTTAAATAATGTAATATTATTGTGGTGCACTACGTTAATATTTTGATCTGGATATAATTGCCCCAAGAAGCAAATATCTTATAAACAGAATTCCTCTAATACTAATAGAAAAATTAATATTTAAATAAGTGTAGAATAATTTATTACATTAGATTGTTCCACTAAATTTATTTATTTAAACTAATTTTACAAAATAAAAATTTAAACTTGTTTTTAACTATTCAATTAGTTTTCCTCGCCTTTTCACTCATCAATATAACCAAAAATAAAATTTATATTTCTTTTCTTCTTATTTTGTAATTACACACAAATTTAAATCTCAACTTCTAACAATATCATACACCAAATTACGTTTCACTTTCAAACAAACCTTACTACTTTGAAATGTTACCGTTACGAATGCAACGCCCCAACGTCTCTTTCCATTTTGAAACATAAGCACAAAAAAGTTGCGATTTTTATACAAGGAATCAAATTTTCTTGGAACCCATCAAATCTTTCACTCACTCATTCACTCTGATTTCTCGATCATCTCTTTGCTCTACAGCACTCACAATGGCTCTCAGACCCATCGATAACGCTCTCCCAACGACAATCCCAGAGAGACCCAAAAAACAACCCAAGATCGCTGTTGCAACTCAAAAACAACAAGATCGTGCTGCTGTTATCGATGGTGAAAACCAAGCTCCCTTGCCCTCATCGGGGGATGCCACTGTTGACTATGTCTCCTCTGACAACCTTAAACCCTTGTCGGATCCCGAAGTTAAGATTCAGGTTTGTGTGTGTATGTTCTTGTTTCTCTCGTTTGCGCGATTAAAGATTTGAAATTGAATCTCTTCGGAGCATTCTGTCTGAAAAGTAAAAATGTTTGGAAATGCAGAGTTTGATTGAAGATTTGGATTCGAAAAATTGGACCAAGGTTTGTGAGTCGCTGAACGATGTTAGGCGATTCGCGTTGTTCCACTCGTCCCTTCTATTCCCCATCTTGTAAGGGATATTCGATGTTCTTTTTCTTTGTTTAAATTTATATGTTTTTCTAAAGTTTCGAGCTTTGATTGTGGGGGCAACTGGGTTTCGAGGAATTTATGAGATGATGTTGTGGGCAGGGAAAAGATTGTGTTGGTGGTGGCGAAGACAATGAGGAACCCTCGTAGTGCCCTTTGCAAAACCGCAATTATGGTTGCTGCTGATATTTTCAACGCCTTTGGTGACAAGTTGCTTAACTCCGAGAACTCTGATGCATTTGATGGCTTGGTACTTGGACTCAGATTTTTCTTATATGATCTTTTTTCTAGGATAAATTTTTTAGGGTTTATTGAAAATATATTTTTTGATCAAATTTGGTTTCGGCCAGTACATTTTTAAAGGTGGTTTTAGTTCATAAATTTGTAAAATGTTGCGGATTTTGCTCTTAAATCTCTCACACAACTACTAAGATAAATTTTGACCAAAACTTGAGGTTGAGGGACCTGAAACATGTTTTAAACCTTTTTTTTTTTTTTTTTTTTTGACTAATGAGTTGGAATGTGTTCTTGGTTGAACAGCTGTTGCAGCTGCTGCTAAAAGCTTCCCAAGATAAAAGGTTTGTGTGTGAAGAAGCTGATAGGGCACTTGGGTCAATGGTGAGTTCCATGACCCCTCTTCCTCTGCTTCAGAAACTAAGGGTGTATGTGAGTCACAAAAACCTTAGAGTCAGGGCCAAGGCTGCTGTTTCTCTATCCAACTGTGTCTCAAAGATGGTGAGTGAACATTGCACACACGTCTTTCACTCTTTGTTTTACATTGTTATGCACTGTTCTAAGGTATGTGAATGTGAGCAGGGTCTTGAAGAGATGGAGGAGTTTGGTTTGGCTGAACTGATTGAAGTGGCAGCTGATTTGCTGAATGATAGACTTCCAGAGGCAAGAGATGCAGCCAGAAGTATTGCCACTGCCGTGTATGAGGCACTGACTAAGGACGCAGAAGAGAAGATGGAGTTGTGGCAGAGCTTCTGCCAAAGCAAGTTGCCACCAATTCATGCTCTTTCAATTTTGAAAATAGTTAAGCCCTGAAAAGGAGTGTTTTCTGTTCTAGTTAAGAAGTTTAGCTGTTTTCAGCTCATGGTTCTTCATGAGTGTCAATTCTCTATTCAGTCATAGCTTCACCAGTAGCAATATTGAAATAACAATTCATTCATTCAGATTGCTCCATCTACTATACTGTATAATCTCCATATATTATATAGTGGTTGCCACATTCAGTTATCAATCGGTTCTCCCTTTCAGAAAGCAAATGCACAGTTTACAAATTAATGTATTTATTAACTCTAATTAAACTAATTGGCCAACGAAAAATATATTTGAACAAATTTCTATCTTGTACAAAAGAATGAAAAGAAACTAAGTTTACAAATTTCTACAAGACATTTTTTATAAACTAATTTATATATTAAGAAGTTAATATAATATTTTTCTCCTAGGTGGTTTAGTAATTTTTCCTTCCCTTGATCAACAAGAATTAGGAGCACTTAGTTCAATTCCTGTAAGGCTTGCTTTGGGGTTTTTATGTGTTCAATCTAAGAAATAACATCACTTGTGGTTTTTAGTTCTGTTTATATTTATTTCTTTGTTGATTTTGATTCTCATAAATTTAAACATTTTTTTGTAATGGCTTTTCATCATGTTATAATGTTGTGGTCACTGATGTGTGAAACAAACGAGTATTACGCAATGATATAACTTCACTTTTGAAAATAATAATAAAATTTATAAAATCTAAAATAGTACATAAATGACAATTTGAAGAATTAAAATATCGAGTCTTCTATTCGGCATTTTTTATTATTACTGTATCTTGTAGTTTAGTGATTTGTTTGATCATATTGCTTTTGGTTTATTGATGTGTCATTGTGCTACTTTACTAATCAGGTTCCTTTATTCATCATTTCGTTTCCTGGTTTTTATGCCTTGCTTAATTAAAATATGTTGAATGAACCGAATTATTTAGGGATCGCATGAAAATAAAATAGGTGTGAATTCGCTTATCAAAATGTCCATTTAATCCTCAAATGTACTGTTACATAGATGCTTACAGATACCAAGGAACATTTAATGCTATGTATATAACAGGGGTTAACATTACACATGATGAGAAGTTTAAAAAGATCAAACTGACAAATGTGCACTTTCAAGAATTATTTAGAACTTAGTTATATATCAGGGACCAACTTTACACTACCACCATGTGTTCCAAACTGCAACAAGAAAACCATGTCATGCAGTCTATGAATTAGTTGTCCATTTTAAAGTTGTTCCTTCCTACTCTACCTAAGGTATGCTTGACAAACTTCTGTGTAGATATTTACAGAGGAACAAAAAAGGAATAATGTAAAATAAAAAATTTTACTTCCAATTCGCACAATCAAGAGCAACAAGTCTTCAACTTAAACAGCTAGAAACAAAAACGTTTTCCCCCCTTTCTATGTGGGTATGAGCCTGACACTGTCCTTACAAAGGTGATGCAATATCTTAAATATAATTAGGCTCACAATTTTGCCAGACTTGAGAATGCAATGTATTGCTGGATAAATTAAGATGCAATTGAATACAAGATTTTGCAGCACAGACCCTACAGTAAATAGAATAGAATAAAACATCGATGAATTTACAAGGAAGGGATATATCCAAAGAAAGACGGACATATTCCCCTAACAAGTTGATTCATGTTAAAAACATAAAGCTCGTGTTAGTATTCATCAACTTATGCATTCTGAATGAGGGAGTCAATTTGAGCACATGACTTGGGCGAAGGCTGCTGCAACATCTCCACCTCATCCAAGTCTTGAGATTGGATGCTTATATCCTGGCAAAGAAACTGACCGTTACAGAGAACACTAGTACAGTAAACAGGAAGAGATTGCATTGAATTATTATTCTTCAAACAAAATTGCATTTCTTCCATAGTAGATCTATACTCATAATAAGCATGCAGAAAGAAATAAAAAAAAAAAATAGATATTGGATTATAAATTCAATACCTGTGTCTGTACAAGTGGTTTAGGTTGCTGATCCTGGTTTAATGGATAAGCTTGCGGTTGAGACATTCTATAGTAAGGTTCTTTCAGATCAAGTTTACAGGATGATGTTTGAAGAATCCCTCCTTGTTCAGCACCAGGGCCCCATGTTTTAGCTAAAAAAATTGAAATTTGTTCATCCACAGCATGGTGCAAGATATAACATAATAAATTAGAAAAGAAAAAACACAATTACCAACCTGACAGTGTTAAATAGATTGTATAACTCTGAGCAGTGTGGGCAATCAAGTGCATCCTGCCAGTGATTTCTTGCCCTGCCACAACATATATTGGCTGTGAGAGTACACAGCGTAACTGATACCAGTGGGTTGTAGGTGAACCAGGGGCAGTGGTAAGCCACCTTCGAGCAGTACTGCGGATTTTGAATAATTGAGTGACAAATTAAGTAATGCAAACAATTGCAAAGCAATGATGAATAGAAAAACAGACAATATCGAACAAGTAGAAGAGCATGATTACCTTCCATTGAACAGTACATCAAACCAACATGCCAACCCATGCAGCCTGGCACCCACAGTGGCTATGAATCTGAGAGGAATGTCAATTTCATATAGCTCTTCTTCCTACAGAATGAAACATGATTTGAGCACATTCGGAAATTTCTTTCTAAACATTAACCATATAACCCCAGAAAGAATACAACGCCGATCCTAACCAGCAATATACCCATTGTAAGAGACAATGCTACATTAACCGCAACAGATACGTTTCAAAGAGTTTTTATTTATTCCAAAGGATTAACTGAAGGATACAAACTACCAGATCATAAACTTCTATTAACAGGTTTCAGGTTGGAAATATGCTGGTATATGATATCAATTAGCTGGAATACTAGAATGGAAATGATATCAGTTTGTTCACTAAAAAGTGGAATTTATCAGCCAATAGGACCTCAGGAAAGTAACCATCTAACCAAATAAAACTGAGTAGTTGCTCACCTTTATTTTGGTAAAGTCTATGACATGGAACATAGGAGCAGCTATTAACAACCTTGGATCAAAAGCATCCACCACAGGCTGCATGGAGAAGAGAAAAAAGTAAAGTGGGAGAATATATGATAAATTTATTCACCACAACATAAATTTTAATAACCATAGCAGTCCAATTTTACTCTTTTCAAAAAGGCAATCGTAATGGCACACTCAGTAGAAATCCCTAGAGGAAAAAAGCTAATAATAGGAAATGTTAAGAAACATTTTAATTCTATTCTACCCATTTCTGCTTTATACATGGGATTCTGAAAGAATTCAGAAAACAACACAGATCATAGAAAAACAGAAAGCTAATAGATTAGTAAAAAGATTAAGACACATTTAAACCAGACCCTCCAATTATGTTACAACAGAAGCAGATCCTGGTTTGACCCTTAGATTTAAACCATTGTAACTTAAAACAAACTCTCAAGAAGCATGTAAATATTTTCAAAATAATAGAAATAGGTGCCAATTTATTAAGAGACAATGAGTTTGACAGAATGGAATGCTTGCATCGGGAGTGCAATAGGCAGAAAGGGAAGAAAATGAGACAGGATTATGTCAAAACTAGAGGTAACATGGGCAAATATAAAGAAAAACCCAGAACTAAATGCAAAGCAGCATATGGACCAATTAAAATGTTTTTCAGCTTGCTATGTAAATGCCAAACACTATGAGTCATAGAATCATGAATTTGACACGGATTAGTATAAAAAACAGGTATTGTTGCAATTCAAACATGAACAGTGCATTCATATGACTAAGTGATCAAAACAAGAACTAATGTTGTCTTTAAGTGTTATGAGCCTTATGATCTCCAGAAATGAATATCACATATAATGTGTGAGGGGATCACCAACAAACATTTTATACATGATCATAATACATCCTACTCTTATTGGAATGGATCAGTTGGAAATCTTCATTTCATTTTTTGAAACCAAGCTAGAGGGATACCTGAGAAAAGTATCCTTGAAAGGCAGTCCCATGTAAAGGCGTCAAATCAACACCATAATAGTTTTGTTGCTGCCAAAACAGAGCCTAAACAGATAAAATAGAATAATATTGATCACTGAATTTAAGAAAAAAATAATTAATATATCTAAAAAAATGATTGATTTAAAACAACAGACTGAAATCAAGGATAATTTCTCTTATCAACTATCACTAAAAGAATGCTAGATAATGGTACAAGTCTGAAACAAAATTTAAAAGCCAACAGCTAACAAATCGGATTCTACAAAGCCAAAATAATTGTTCTTTTAGAAAGGAGGATCTTTCAAGTATTGTAATCTAGTTACATCAAACAACTGAAAGAAGTGCAAGGTGTAAAAAGTTAATGTGTCTGTATAAATCAAGAAATAGTTGCATACCTTATTAGCAATTTCAACAAACAAATATTCATCACTGAAGGGAGCCATGTGAATCCTGCAACGGTAACAATTCAAGGTTAGGAGCAGACAAATAATTCTTAGATGAATAAATGCAATTTTTTTTGGGAGATGCAAACATAAAATCCCAACCATTTAGAACAAAATATAATACTTTTAACACCAAAAGACACAAAAATACAGCCAAATGAAGAAGAATCTGTATTTTGAAAAAAAAAAATATTGGGCTAAGAATAACTGTCCTTAATGAAAGATAATTATCCCAATAACTTGCCTCTGTAAAATCATATTGTCATATGCTTAATAGTGTCACACACAAAAGGAGAAAAAGTAGAGAGTTTACTTCATAGTACCTTCCTACACTAGGAAACATTTTCCCATTAGCGGTGAGAAACCTATCTCTTGCAATGACATAAGACTCCAGCATTCTTTCATTGACTAACAAGGTGCCTGCACAACAACAGAGAAACCTCCCTCACTAATAAATTATGAACAAAATTGTTAAGAAACTGCCAATCTCCATATAACAATTGGCATTTCCAAATTACTATATAACTAGATATATATTTTTAATAATATTTTATATTTTTTACTTATTACATATATTACTGACTATTATATCATTTAGAAATTTAGTTATTACTGCTATCACTTAATTTCTATATTGTATATTGTTTTATTTAGTTTTTATCACTATTATTAAATTTATTATATCACATTATACTTTATATAGTATATTGTATTATGTATTATGTATTATGCTTTAGTTATTTTTATATTTTATACTACTATTCTATTTTTTATTATTACTACTCTTTAGTTAATTGTATTATATATTATGCTTTAAATAGTTTTATATATTTAATACTATTATATTTATTATTACCATTATTTGGTCAATTATATTATAAACTATGTTATGATTTACATAAAAAAAGAAAAGATGTTGGACACAGACTGCGGCCCAAAAATTAAAATGGGGGAGAATTTGCAAAGCCGGCAAGTCAGCCCCGTGCTATGTGACAAATGCCTTAGGAGCAGCAAGAGGCCACTCCATGCCAGCTCCCTGCGTGCACTATTCACTATGATGGATTATCAAGATCATTCTCTAATTGACAAAAGCAAGTACAATAGAAGCTTACCCATGGGCTCAGAGATTAGAATATCTGCTTTCTCAGGCAGTTCAACATCCTCAACTTTGCCTTTAATAACCTACATTTGAAAACATCACTTCACATAGCCCTGAAAAATCAGATAAGTAATGAACAATGACTACTAAAGGAAACTAAGGAAAAATCTTACTGTAATTCGTTGACCGAGTATTGGGTTCCCAGCTATAAGTTTCCGTGCATATTCTGCCATTTCAGATGCTTCCACAGCATAAACATGTTTTGCACCAGCCTGGAAACAAAAGACAGAATGATAATGAAACATAACATTTCTTACAAAATAAAATAAGAATAGTTCCAGTCTTTTTGTTATCCACCAACACATTTACAGGATAATTTTCTGGGGTTAACAATGGTTCCCTGTAAAGCAAGAGAAATAACCCACTTCTTGAAAAAGTATTATTTGGGCTCGCAAAGCATACCCTAAACCTTAAAACTTAAGAAAATTAGTTATTGACTCATTTTCAATTTTAAAGAAGTTTCTAAAGTCATAGTGAATATCTATTGGCACTCAGATTTGTTAACTACAAACTCATTTGCAATTCCAGAGTACTTCAGGGAGCAATTGATTGATTATTCATTGCTGCAGGGGGTAGTGATGATTATAATGACATTTAATATTTATGATTACTATTTAATTACAATGTTATGTCTAATATTATTTGCTCGAGGAAGAAGCCATGGTAATTCATATTACTTACAAACTAAGGTGGAACAAATTTTTGTCTAAAAATTATACGTATTAGGATTCAAATGATATATATTACAACTGCTATATTTTATTTCTTTTTTATTTTGATGCAACTTCTTTGAGATACCAAAAATTATTTTGTTAGTGCTCAAAGAATTTAATTAAAAAATAGAATAATAAAATACAAATGGTTAATTTTGTTTGTCTTGTCCCACATCAATATGCTAGAAGTTCATTGGCCTCCCTTGCCCCCGAAAGCAAATAGCAAAATATTTACTCCACTTAAGATAGACTAAGCAGATTAGAGTATTAAACTACCTGGGCAGCAAATAATGACAAAATTCCACTACCAGCACCAACATCAACTACTATACGGCCCATGAAATCTGAGCGATTCTCAATAACTGCAGCATAATAGGTTCCTAAAGAAAAACAATAACAATACAGTAAATAAATAGGTAGAAGTCAAAAAATAATACAAAACCACTAGAATATAATTAGGTGTAACCTGTCCTCACATAGTCCTGCAACATATTTTGTTGATGCAGAAGTTGTCCATAATAATGAAAATACATTTTTGCAGAAGATGACTCTATCTTCTCATCAAACTTGCTTTTAGAAGTTATTAAATTAGTTCCATTTGGTAAATTTCCTCCTGCATTAAAAAAATCAAATATATAATTAATATTACCAATAAATAACAATATAACCATGTTGAAAATGCAAATATTTTAACCTACAGAAATTAATTAATACTGCAAAAAACAGATAAGATGCTAACTGAAAGAAAAAACATAAAGGTTATACAACAAAAACAATCCTTCCCAGTTATGGTGAGATCTAATTCAAACATCAGAAGTATTACCATAAGAAACTATCTCTTTCATTAGTTATCCAACATCCAAAGTTTCTCTTCTACCCATTAACTGTCAAGTAACATTTCAACACTGCAAACTACCATTACAAGTTCTTTAAACATCCATTTAACCATCTAACCATTCAGAAAATCTAAAAATACATTGAATGGTGAAGTTCTTTTATCTAAATTAACACAATTGTCAACAGCAGCAACAATGCAGTTGGTTTATAAATGTTATTTTGCAAACCAAAGACGACCGAGGTAATCAAAATCATTAACAGTTTGTCAAATGGCATTCTACACAAGGTTTACACAAATTTCCAAAACAGCACCTTGAACATTGAATTCCTTCTTCCATTGTTGGAATACACAATGGAAGGCCTCACTCTCTTCCTCATTTCTAAACTGTATAGCGACTCCACTGGAATACGATGTCTGGTTCAAAAATAGCACAGTTAAAAAGGCATACATAACTATACGGCAGTACATCAACGAATACGAATTAAGCAATCGTGCCAACCTCGCCCAACACAAGCATAAACATCACTATTCAAGGCAAGTTAACAAAAAAGACAGAAAACAACACAGAATACAGTAGTACCATAATAACAATTCTTTGAAGCTCAAATCATTCTAAACACCAAAAAAAGAGTAGCAAAACTAATAATGCGCGAGCCAAATAAAACAACACCAGCTGAGATAGCAGCATGTGATTCCACAAATGTACCTGTTTGTCAGCACCAGACCCTTCCACCATGCAAACCGATTCAATAGGACCTAACCTGAATAGCTGTAAACCACAAAAACGCACAACAACATTTCAATACACTACAACCAAAACAGAGACATCACTATCACGACAAAACAACATTTGCCGGACTCTTCATCACTAAGTGAACACATGAAAAAAACAAAGAATCTAGCGAGATTCCAAAAAAAAAAATGAAACGAACCTCGGTATCAGTAAGATGAGCACTGAGAACAATGTTGTTAGATTCGTTCCGAATTTGAAGACGGTCACCAGCGAACACAGCAGTCCCCGGCAAAGCAGACGATGAAGAAGAAGAAACGTCAGACACCGACGCTAACGCAAACTCTCGCTGCTTCCTCTTTTCCGCCACCGAAACCTCCATTTTCGCTTCTTCCTCCGACCTCAACCTCAACCTTTCTCTATGATTTTGTATATATTATAATATAGTTATCGTTTGTATATAATTAAATAAATAAGGTGTAGAAAGAAGAAACGTAACTACGTATACGTGATTTTGATTGAAGAAATGGAAGTAAACTAGGGTTTGGGGTTCTGAGAATGGAGAGCCGCCACACACAGAGAGAGAAGGTGGTTGAAGGGAGAAAGAGTTTCCACTTTGGGATTTGGGGCTTTATAGTGTGTTTGTGTGAGTGTGAGTATGTGGTTGCATTGGAGAGGGTGAGGAACTAGTGTGGTGTCATGATCTATCTTATTTTAATGGAATGTATATGTAGGTATGTATTTGTCCAAAAATAAATAAATAAACTTAAATTAAATCAATTAAATTTATTTTATTTTATTTTAGGGTTGAGTTTAAAATTAACCAAATCAATCAAATGTTTATTAATTAAACCAGTGTTTTGGGAATTAAAATTTATAATCAGATTATTTAATTCAAACTCTATTTTTCTTACAAGTACAACTTGACTCGGTTATAATACAAAAAAAATATGCATTCTTATATTATAAATCCAAATGCATAATTTATAGATTAAAATTCTCAATTTTTTTTAATTAGACATTTTTGCTATTTTCTTTTTTTAGTTAGACATTTTTATTATTCCAATCAAGTGTGTTGAGATAGTTTCATTATGATTTTATTCTCAAAAGAGACAAATTTAAGATTAATAGAAAAATATATATATTTAAATTACCTTTATTTTTTACTCTAAATAATATGAAATTATTAGTGATACTGAAAATTTATTATTATATCTATTTTTTCATTCATGTATATTTTGTGAGATATTTATATATTCAATACAAAAAGTTCTTTCTCACTAATTTTGAAACACTTTTTATGTATATTTTATATATTTAATTTTCTTCATTCTTTATCTCTTTCAATTTATCATCCTCTCTGATTGTGAACAAATCACAAGAAAACGGTTTGAACGGTGACTTAATTTTTCCCTCAAATATTAGATGCGTCCTATTGTAATAACATGTTGTAACTCTATGTAATTGATCTTTTATTTCCAAATGTGTATCAATTAATTTGATTGAACTTATATAATAAAATTAGTAGGAAAATCTGTATTTATGTTGATTCTTAAAGTAACATAATTTATTTTCAAATATCAAAAACTTTTTTTTTACTAGTGGAAGGTTCAACTTTTATGTTTTAATTTTTCACATTGTGTAATTAGTGTTCAATATCCTCATATGTCAATTCCGTATTTTAAATTAATCCCTATAGTTAACTTTGATCCTAAAAACAGAGTTTGCTCCACTCTAATTACTCACACAAAGGTTTAATTATAATAAATTATTCTCTAATTGTAATCTTGCTACACTTGTCAGCAAGTTATGTAAACAGTTTACTCTAATACTTTATATTTGAAGAAGAAAAGATATCGCGAATTACTTACACGTTATAAAACATTTTTCTAAAATTGTGGTTGAAATTTAATTATTTACTATTCATCTGAGACACGCAGAAATATTTCAGATTATCATGCTTGATTCTTGGAAATTAATTTTAACAAGAAAATATATAACGAAAACATGAATATATATTTATAGAGAAAATTTCATGGTGTAAGTTTTGTATGAAAACTTGCATTTTAAAAAAAGATATAATTCTTATAGTGATTAATTTCCATCAAGTTTCATTAAATAAACTAAAACTACTATTACCCTTCTCAGGTAACAAAAGTGTATTCCAAATGTCTTTTTAAACTATATTTGGGATTATTTTATCACAAGCTTTTAAAACTCAATTGACACTTAAATTAAATAAAGTTATAGGGATTGGTATATTTACGTAGTCTAAACAAGCATATATGAAATATGTTATGGACCATGTCTTTTAAATGAATATATAAAATATTGGAGAAGAGTGTATAAAAGGTTTTTTTTTTCATTTTCGTGTACTATTTTATATTAATGTCTAAAACAGGTAAAAAAATATTTATTTATTAAAATGGACAAATTTTGTAAACTAGTTAAATATGATTTCAAACCGGTTAAACAAAAGTGACATATTGACGATTTCAATTAAAGAAATTAATTAAAATTGATTATATCTTGTAATATTTTTTAATTATTTCACAATGTGTTTTAACAATTAAAAAAACAATAATAATTAACAAAAATGTAACATAAATATTAAATCATACAAATTTATTTTAAATTAAAACAAAAAAACATAATGATAATAATAATAAAAATTTTAATTAAATTTATACAAATTTAATTTAAATAACAATAATTATTAAATTCACTTATTGTCATTAAATAATTAATATTATATTATTAAATATTATTTTTCTATAAAAAAATATAATAATATTATTATTATGATAATCATTATTATTGTTATTATTTTAATTAAATTTGTCATAATAATATTATTATTATTTTTTAGAAAATAATCATTATATTATTATTATCATTATTATATCTAAATATTATTATTATTATATTTTAATTTAATTTGTATGAATTTAATTATAATTATTGTTTCAATAATTATTATTACCATTTAAATTAAATTTGTATGAATTTAATTAAAATTTTCTTATTATTATTATTATTGTTATTTTATTTTAATTTAAAATAAATTTGTATGTCTTAATATTTTTTTTACAGTTTTGTTAATTATTATTATATAATTATTATTATTATTATTATTAATTTTGTTGTTAATTGTTAACATAACAAAAATAGTAAAATAATTAAAAAATAATTTTTTAATTATTTTTATATAATTATTATTATTAATTTTTTTTGTTAATTGTTAAAGCATAATTATAGTATCAAATAATTAAAAAATATCACATAAAGAAAAATAATTTTAATTAATGTCTTTAATTGAAATTATATTTATCTAACTTATTAAATTTGTTTATTTTAATAAACAAATATTCTTTTACCTATTTTAAATATTAACATATAAAAAGTACACCAAAATAAGAAAAAATAAAAAAAAAGACATGTTGGAAGTGTAATACGAGTAAGACAAACATAAAACATTTGCTCTGTCCAACTCTGTATAATGGAAAAAGTTCTTTCACACTTTTACATTTTTAAGTACAAATAATAAAGGTTACGAGTGACAAAAATAAACTTTCTCTATCTTAAAGAACGTCCTAAAAATTATTATAGAGTTAAAAGTAATTTATTTTAAAATCTTCTTTACTTATTTTTATTTAGTGAGGTGATAAATGAGAATGTTTTTACTTTTTATTATCTACATTTTGTTGTTTATTTAATATAAACGTTTTGTACTAGAAAAACGAAGATTGAGTTGGACTTTCCTGTATGAATTCACCAGCAGTAGTGACAAATCCAAACAAAGTGTTATATTATCATCAACAACTTCCATTGGGTTTGATTTGGGTGAACAGTGGATTACGAGTCTAAGATTTTATACACACATTCCTATTATAGTTCATTTGCAAACTGCTTATATAATATACTACATGCATTTATAGATAAGATCACTGGAATTCGAGTCATGTGACTGAATTTGTGATTGAGGATACGTTGGTATGAATAATGTCTAGCTATTATGTCTCTCATAATACTTTTATATATGTAAAATACATTATATTTGTCTGTTTATGCGGTTTGTGATTATTTTTAACTTAAAATACATGATTTTGAGAAATAAAAAAAAATTATGAGTAACAAAGCTCGAACTTTTTCTATTTTTGTTTAAAAGATATCATTATTAGATATACAATTATGTTAAAGAGATTATTCGATTATTTTTATTTTATTTTGTATAGTTTTATTTCAAAGTTTGTACTGGTTTGTATTAATAAGAACTTGTAATACTTATTTTAGAGTTTAAAATTATTTTATTTAAAAATATTATCTACTTATTTTTATTCAGTGAAATGATAAATAAAAAATGCTTTTATTTTTTATTTTTTACATTTTGTTATTTGTTTATTTAAAATAAACGTTTTGAACTAGAAAGGTGCCGCATCCCAAGGGTTTCACTCATTACTCCCTCTCTCCGCGGTCACACTCTCTTCCATCTCTGCATCCTTCACTCTTACATCGTTTTATTGGTTCATTACATATATTTAAATAAAAAATAGAAGTATAAATTTATACAATAATTACAATATTTAATTTTATTGATAAAATATACTTTAAATATTTTAATTAATTTTAAGCTATCATAATCTTATATAAATGGGTAAATTATGTTAAATTAATCTACTTTTGTTTTAAAATTATCATATACCTTTTACTTGGTATTGTGGGTTTATTATCATTAATTTTATAACGTATCTTACCATATTTGCCGCCAAATTTAAAATAACATCATGTCTAAAATATTTTTTAAGTATAATGATAAAAAATAATATAATAGTTTGAAAATAATAAAATAAAAAAGTATTTTCAACACGATGGACCAAATTACGCGAACTGGGAATGCATGTTCCTAAGGCCCAGTCCACTCTTAGCTGTACACCATCGGAGCCACCCAACATCACACATGCGACGCGCTAAAACACAATTAATGTAAATTATTAACATGTTTATGTTTGAGAAATATATTTTTTTATATATTTTTTATTTATGACGGCGAAGAAAGTGGTAGAAACATAGCCTTAATTGAAGACAAAAATTACAGAGGTAAAAGGTGGCATAACACTTGTCCTGCACCGACATAGTATGTTTTGTAGCATCTTAAATATTAATCACACGCGTTTCTTCATACTCCTTCTTCACTCTCCCTTCCTTCCGCCACTTCCGAATCGCCATCTGAGAAACTCGCTCGATTCCGCCGAGTTGACTCGGAGACACAATGCTCGAGCGGTGCCTGGGGCTGCGGCGCGTGCGGCAGATTCAGCGCGCGTGCCGGCACAGCACGGTGACTTTCCTCTGCCTCTTCCTCACGGTGGTCGTCCTCCGCGGCACAATCGGCGCTGGAAAGTTCGGTACGCCGGAGCAGGACTTCGAAGAGATCCGCCACCACATCTCCGCCGCCCGCGCCCGCCGTGTCCTCGAAGAGACCAAACCCGAAGCCGGTGCCAATGCCGATTCCAACCCTAACAACTACGCCACCTTCGATCTCTCTAAGATCCTCGTCGACGAGCCTCCCAGCGAGGACGAAAAGCGTGACCCCAACGCGCCCTACGCTCTCGGACCCAAAATCTCCGATTGGGACGAACAGCGCCGAGCCTGGCTCCGAGCCAACCCTGAGTACCCTAACTTCATCCGACCCAACAAGCCACGTGTACTCTTAGTCACTGGTTCGTCCCCGAAACCGTGTGAAAACCCGGTCGGTGATCACTACCTTGTGAAATCGATCAAGAACAAGATTGACTATTGCAGGGTTCATGGGATTGAGATTTTCTACAACATGGCTCTTTTGGACGCTGAGATGGCAGGGTTTTGGGCCAAGCTTCCCTTGATTCGTAAGCTTTTACTCTCACACCCGGAAGTGGAGTTTCTCTGGTGGATGGACAGTGACGCAATGTTCACCGACATGGCTTTTGAGGTTCCCTGGGAGAGGTACAAAGATTCCAACTTTGTTATGCATGGGTGGAACGAGATGGTGTATGATGAGAAAAATTGGATTGGGTTGAACACTGGGAGTTTTCTGTTGAGGAATTGTCAATGGTCTTTGGATATTCTTGATGCTTGGGCTCCTATGGGACCTAAGGGGAAGATAAGGGATGAGGCTGGGAAAGTGCTCACTAGGGAGCTTAAGAATAGGCCTGTTTTTGAAGCTGATGATCAATCTGCTATGGTTTATTTGTTGGCCACTGGGAAGGAAACATGGGGTGACAAGGTTTACCTTGAGAATCACTATTACTTGCACGGCTATTGGGGGATTTTGGTGGACCGTTATGAGGAGATGATTGAGAATTATCATCCGGGGCTTGGGGATCATAGGTGGCCTTTGGTGACTCACTTTGTGGGGTGCAAGCCTTGTGGCAAGTTTGGGGATTACCCTGTGGAGAGGTGCTTGAAGCAGATGGATAGGGCTTATAATTTTGGGGATAACCAGATTTTGCAGATGTATGGCTTCACGCATAAGACCCTTGCTAGTCGCAGGGTGAAGAAAGTGAGGAATGACACTGGAAACCCTCTTGAGATCAAGGATGAGCTTGGATTGCTTCACCCTGCTTTCAAAGCTATCAAGCTTCCTTCTTCTTGATCACGGAGCTTATAGATTGCATTTTGTCAGCGCCATTTGGGAAGTTGCAGAAATATATGATTGATGCGGTTGCAACTGTGCTCCTCGTGACAACAAAAAATTGAGGTAGACGCCAAAGTTGGGGGTAGTCCAAACTTGGTGATGTTGGTTCATTTTCCTAATTCATACTACTGCTACTTGATATTCATTCATCTGCTGCTGCCACAATAGTCTGCTTTGTAGCTGCCTATGATGATGATGATAGTATTGAAAATTGTAATCTTTAATTTGTTTTGCCTTTGAGTTAATAGTGATTTATTTGAAACGAAAGAAAAAATGCCCTTTTCTTCTGTGTCTTTTCTGGACTCTGTTGGTTCATTTTGTGGATAAATTGATTAATGAGGAATTGTCGGATTCAGAATAATTCCTCACTTTATTTTTGGATGAATTTGTTGTCCTTTCTGTGTTATTTTTCCCCTTGTTGGTAATACGCTCGAGTAACGGCTTCTGCTTCTGAACCAATCTTAGTTTGTTGTCTGATTATTGGAACCGCAACTTAGAAAAAGTGGTCGTTGAAGATAATAATTTTGATCCACTCTCTAATGGTTACAGTGTTACAGTTTGCAGAGTTATGTGTGAACTGATTTACTTTGGAGGAAGGTTTGAAAGGAAGCAATGGATCTAATATGAATTTGTCACTATTTTAGTAGTTTCGTTTCCAGTTTTTGGGTGCAGGGCGAGGATTTCACGGATCTATTAAGCAATGATGAGGCAATATAACATGTCACTACCAGTTCATAGTTTAATGTGAAGAACATTGGGAAGGTTTGAGGAAACAATTTATAGTATCATAATATATTGATCTAGCTATACTGTAATGTCAGGTACTTTTCTGAGTTCAGTAATTAGTACACCATCACACACTTTTCTTTGCAATGGCAAACGTATATTTTACTGGCAGAGATAAAAGACAAGTCTTTTTTTTTTTTTGTTTTTATCTGTATGAATATTTTACAACCACGCACACAATATTTGACTTTAAAAAAGTAAAAAACCAAAAGAGTGTGACTTTAAAAAAATATAGCATTTAAATTTGAGTATGGAAAAATACACCAAATAAAAAAATAATTATTATCTACTTTATGATGATATCAGAAACTTTTAAAAAAATACTAAGCTTAGCTTTTAATTTTGTGGTCCTCTAATTATCTCCCTTTAAACACTTGGCCTCTTGCATGTCTTGTGTTTAGAATGTTTTTTTTTTATATATATATATTTTAACTATAGTATTTTAAGAAATTAAGAATTGAAATTAAGAAAATAATTATTATCTAGTTTATGATAATATCAGAAATTAAAAAAAGAATACTAAACTTACCTTTTTATTTCGTGGTCCTCTAATTATCTCCCTTTCACACTTGGGCTCTTGCATGTCTTGTGTTTAGAATTTTTCTTTAAATATTTCAACTATAGTATTTTACCAAATAAATGATTGAAAATATTATATCTTACAAATTCAGATTGAGTTTTATTTAAACTATTTTAGTTGTTATTATATGTATTGCTAAATAAATAAACAGTTTTTTCATGATAAAACTGTTAATTTTGGAAGAGGGATTATATACCTTGACTAATAATACGATGTTTTTAATTGAATTTGTTTTTCTTTTATGTATTACTTAATTATTTTGATTTATAACTTTTTTCATTTTTTTGATATTGTGGTAATACGAGAATCTATGTATATTCTTTCTGTATCCATCCATTCTTAATATAATGACTTGTTATTTACTTTTTTTTTTAATTTGAGTTTTGGAAAATAAATAATAACTTATGTGACGAACGAATCATTTTTCATATAACGATCAATAGTCGAGTAAATTATTGAGCCAAAGTCGAGCTAAGAATGCTTGATCCAAGGACGGCCCGATTCCTTCTTGATTGGATTCAAACTAAAGAGACACTTGCAAATTGAGTAAAAAATATTTTAGTAAAAATCAACCAAAAAAAATAGTATTGATTAAAAGATTTCTTATTATGAATGCTGATTTTATATTTTTTAAAATTTAAAAGACATTCAATCTTTATCCAATTAATTAAATTGGATTGAAAATCCAAAAATACGGATTTTGATTTGAATATAAACTTTTGTTGTAATATATAAGTGAATATAGTAATACGCATAGAAAATATAGTTTCATTATGTTAATTTTTCTATAGAGTTAAGACAATGAAAAGTTTTTGTATCAAGCTCTTTGACGTCTCTTGACATAGGTCCTCTATAGTACATTTTTTAATTTTTTAAAGAAGATATAAAGAGAAAAAATTTGTTAGATATTACGTAACGTATCTAAATGAATCTGAACAAAACATTTTGTAGGAAAATAAGCACAAGAAGCATGAAGGAAGAGCAAGAGATAAAAATAAAACTTTTGGAGATCTCAAAACAATCATTAACTAATGCTTAATACCAAAACACTTAATCAATAGGGTAACACTATCTTGAAAAATACACATATTTGTGTCCCTAAGAGAATTGAGAATCTAAGTGGGCAATGAACAACTACAAAAGCTTAATCAAATGAACATTAGCTTGAAGCTAACAAGAGAAAGGTACAAAGCAAAAGCCAAACAAGGTTTGGCTAGATCTTTGGCAAAAGGGTTGACCTTTCTAAACCTCAAATAACACATAAAGAGGGTGCCAAAGTTGATGAGGCAAGAAACCAAAGCTAGCCAATAAGCACCCATGATGAGGACAAGAGGGTGCCACACAATGCTTAGAGACACATGGGCTATGTAAAGGGACAATGCATCGGTTTCCCCTTGGAAGCCACCATCAGCCCACACTAGCCATGCTGCAAGGCCCATGAAGAAAGATGACCCTAATGAAGCCATGTGAATGAACCATAGTGGTGCAAACCAAAAGGGCTTTGATATGTTGTTGTACTTTCTTCCCGAGCCGAAAAGGATGATTATGGTGAAGGTTAGGGTGAAGGGCACTGCTATGCCTATGGCTAGGGATCGTAGGGCTCTCCTAGCTTGTGATTTCTTTGTGTCAGAAGCCATGCCAAGTTTTTCTTTTGGGAGGAAAAATGGAGAAGAGTCATGGCAATGGTAGGATAGAGATTAAATTGGTAAACGAGTGTCTTGGAGCAAAGTTAGGAGAGTGTGTTTAAATTAAGAATATTAATCACTCGAACAAATGGTTCATTATCCACTTAGTACTCCATTCCTTTTTTTCAACTAAAGATATTTAAGGAAAAGAAAATTTTAGTAACTTACTCAAAGGAGTTAAATAATTCCACTATTTCAAAATAAGGGTATAAGGAACTTCTTTATGAGTTAAATAGAATAGTTAAAGGTAAAATTATATGTAAGAGTAGATTTCACTTATATACTCATAATGTTTTCTCAAATTACCAAAAAGACTCTGTTAATTCTACACAAATATCTCATTTGTTTCAAAATATTATTTTGTCATTTATTTATGTTAAACATATTTTTTAAAAGTTTTTTAAATGTTTATGCTTACACCAAAGAAGTTCACTATCATAGAAAAAAAATATAAATATAATTTAAGAAATGCTCAAGAGATGTGATTGTGATTTATTATTTATAAATTCTCCTTTCATCTTAGCATAGTGAAAATTTTCGTCTTTCAATAAGTTTAAATTTACAACCAAAACATTAAGGATGATTTTCCTTCTACTATAAACAATGTTCTAGAAAGTATATATACATATCATTTAGACGATTAATCAAATGATTAAGTAATTAATTAATTAATCAAAAGTTAAAAAGTTTATACAAATACATCGGTAATACCTATAAAATTATCACATGTTTATTATCTTATTTATTTTATATTTGACTTAAGCACATGGGGTTTTACTATAAGCCCGGAAAATGTGATTACATATTTTTACCACATTTTTTTTTCTGTCTCTCACATTCTAAACATAAGGTGTAAATTCCTAATTTTCAATTATAAATCGGAAGGCAAAAAGGTGCAAAAAGAGAAAAAATAAATAAAAAAATGAGCCAAACAGTTTGAATTTAAGGAGCTTTATTTGCCTTTTCCTTTTCTTGAATCTCAAGGCTACTAACTTTCCGTGCACACTCAAAAACAATATCAGAGAGATTTGAATTCCATTCTCTGCAACAATCAATTCAACACTCTCAAGCACTCCAACATGGTGAGCTTTGGTTTCCTTGCATTTTCTTCCTTTCTAACCACAATTTCACTGTTTGGAAAACTCAAAAACGCTAGAAAATTAGAACACGTCGGAGAACCGGTACTTCCCACTTTCACTTCAGAAAACCAAAACCCTAGTTATTGAATCATGATCAAAATTACGACACATTTTTCTTTCAACTCTTCGAGTGACGAATTGTTCAATTCTGATTCTTCTGCCAGTCTTACGGATTTACGAGTTTAGGGGTTTTCAAATAGTGTGCATTGAAGCGCGTACCAATGCGGTGGAATCGGGATATATTACAGCGTTGTTGTTTCCTTTAATAGTTGGATGTTTTTAGTTGCGCTCTAGGGTTTGGCTCGTGGTGTGTTTTAAATTTATGAAATCTTCTCTTATTTTTGTTTAATTGATTAGCTTTTAGGATGAGACTCAACTGAGCAACTTATTTTAGAAGGTAAAGTTAGTAATTTCATTCATTGATGCAAAACGTTGCAGATTTAAAAGGGTAAAATATGACTGTTGCTTTATTCTTACTTCATTTTGATGAATCAAATCATTTGAAACGAGAACAACATCTGGTTGAAGAAACTGTTTTGCATTTCAGATGAATTTAGTTTGATGTTTGGAAGCAGGCGGTACCAACATTGCTGTCTAATTTTGATTGATTCAGTTTTAATTTTGGAAGTTCATTTTGTGTTTGATCGTTGTCGTGGTAACCCTCATTGTATTGGTAACAAATGGTGTGCATGATTTTAGACCTCCAAGAACAAAGATTGCTTTGTTATGGCTTTAGATGTTACACTCGCCAAGATGGTGGTTGTGATTCCTGTGTGTTAAGGAGGATGTGACTTTCTTTTGTAGTGCGGGCAATGCCCTGATTATGAATAATTTTAGTCTTGAGGATTTGTGTTTGGTTGCTGCTTGGAGTGGGGTTTCTGAGAGATGGACAGGAGTAACTAACAAACTTGCCTAAGATGTATGTAAATTATTCATTAAACAGTGCTTGGGACCTTGATGTTATATTGGTTGTTATGAAGTTGATGAAATAATTTAGCAGAAAGTTGAATATTATTGTGTTTAAATTCTGCATGACTGTTCTTGTTAAACATGTACATATCATGTCATCTATGCATTTTTTAGTATGAAGGCTGCTTTTGTTCTGTACCAAATAGTTCCCACGCAAACGCACATTTAATCCAAATGGAATTAATTGTTCGTCGTTATTTTTGTGAAACTAAATCTCTTGAAAGTGGAATATGGCAATCTGACATTACCCCCTGTTTTATCTCGCCATTTTTTGCTTTTGGCAGAGTGGACGTGATGCTGAAGACACTAAACAGAGCACTGCTGATATGACAGCTTTTGTGAGTAACTTACAACTTTTTTCTTCTCCACCATGGATGGACAAATAAAAATGTACCAGCTATAGATTTCATGATTATGTGTAGAGTTAAATTCTCATAGGATATAATTTTAAGATGATCCGAGTATCTTTAGCTCATTATCGTGTAAAGTCGGCATTTATAACCACACAAGGATCCATGATCTGTGGTTATGCTGTATTCTTAATATGTGCTAAAGTTACTTTATCTATGAAAAAATGAAGAGTCTTTTATATAATGTTTCCTAATTGAATTGCTGCTCCTTGCAGGTACAAAATCTTCTTCAGCAGATGGTAAGTTGTTGGGTCTGATTGTGAAAATTTTCATTCCAAATAAATGAAATTATTCCACTGTTTTATCATATCTGTGCCTTAATTTGCAGCAAAGCAGGTTCCAGACGATGTCAAACTCCATCATTTCTAAGAATATCCTTTGGTCTACAATTTTACTAATTTCTTACTACTATGTCAGATAGATACCATAAAATTACTTGTTTTCTTAACTCCGATGCACTTGATGAGATGGGCAGTAGGATAGAGGAATTGGAGCAGAACATCAATGAACTCCGAGCAGAAATTGGAGTGGAGAGCTCACCCTCTCCTTCAGTCACCGAGAGAGAGAAATCCCCTTTGCGTGAGTTGAAGCCTGAAATAGAAAACCATTAAAAATGGCAGCAAAATGGTTCAGCATAGATCAGTGTTAATGTTTTGGCATGAAACATTTCAAACTCTACGGATTGATGAGCTGTTTCCCTGTATCATGCATTTTTTTTTTCCTTCGGTTCAAATATTTATGAACATCTTTCTCATTTTCGCTTTCCTATAGAATTTACTGGATTTTATCTCTCAACGTCAGCGCTGTTATTCATTTGTGATTGCATTAAGTATTTCATGGGAAAAAATGTCAAGTGATCAAAACTGTATTAGATTAAATTTTTTCTGCTTTTGGGTCAGTTTGAACATTTAAATTTTAAAAAATTTTAAGTTTTGTTTATTATCAAATATTAAGTAATATGTATCCAAACATAGATTTAGATACCTATTTATGGTGTTAGCTATTGTCAAAAGAGAATAAAATGTTTGTAAAATTCATTCCAACCTCATAATAAATATCCTATAATATTTGTTAGTTTTAATTTTATAGGATTAGAAAATATGTTTTGCATAATAAGTCAATAATAGAACAATTACAGTAAATTTTCCATAACAAAATTATTGTTATTTAATAATAACAAATTTAATAGAATGTCATGTTAACGTTAATATTGTGAGAACATGAGAAGAAAAAGATCAAAGTATATTGGGTGATGAAGAGCTTTTAGGAAGAAATTCATTTTCAGAAAAGAATTTAGAATGTTTTATAATAAAATATGGTTCCAGTGAAAAAAATTATATAATTTATAAGAGAATTTTAATAATTTTAAATGATAAAAATTTCTATCTCATTAAAGAAAATAATTTGTAATTTTCTATATTCTCTTTTTTGTATATTTATTTATTTTATATACTTTGTAGCGCGACAACTAAATTTGTCTAAAATATAATTCCAACTAATCACGTTAAAAAAAAACTATGATTTACATTAGCTAAATTTAACGTTAATTAATGACAACAATAAAAACTTTGTCAACAATTATTCAAAACTCTTTAGCAAACTTTGGTCAAAGAAACAACCACATCCCACATCAATTCAGAAACATGATTAAGTCATGTTCTTAAATTATTAAGTATTGGTATTAGAATATAATTTTGAGATTGATGAAAATTTTCCTAATTTGTCAAATAGAAAAAATTAATAAACTAAATTATCTTGTACAAATAAAATATTTTAAAAAATAATTAAATTAAAATAAATTTAGTTTCTTTAAGATTGTGAAATTAACTATCTTAGACGGGATTTTGTATTTGGAACAATTAGTTCGAGATAAGAAAATTTGTGAATGTGGATTAGTCAATTAGAACTAGTTAATTGTTTTCCACAGTTTGCCAACTAAATTATATGTTATGCTATATATTAGAAGCATGAAATAAAAAAAAATGCAAATAATTTTTGCTGTTTAATGTGATATGTTCCCTTTTGGGCTTTGAAGACATATTACTAGAAGCCCGGCCCAACAGAGAAGGATGCTAGGGTTTTGGGATTTATAACAATCGTGTCCCTCCCAATTCCTCCTCTACCGCACTCCTCTTCGTTCATAGTCTTCTCTGGTGCGCTTCCTCTCTCATCTGTTTCTTATCTTTTCTAATTCTTTGAAATTTTCATGGAATGCTTATTGCTACTACCTTGTTTTAATGTGATTCAGGTTAATAGATTTTTGTGAAGAAGTTTTGCAACGCACAACCAAAGATGCAGAACGAGGAAGGACAGATCACTGAGCTTTACATCCCTAGGAAGTGGTATGCGCCTCAGTTCTAATATATTTTTTCAATTAACTTGATTTTTTTTTTTTTTGGAAATTTCCGTTTAATGGTAATTTATTTGTTTGTTTGTTGAGTTTGGGAATTTGAATCGATTTTGTGAATATGGTGCAGTTCTGCTACAAACAGATTGATTACTGCGAAAGACCATGCTTCGGTTCAGATTAACATTGGGCATGTGGATGAGAATGGTATCTACAATGGTCAATTCTCCACCTTTGCCCTTTGCGGCTTCATCCGTGCTCAGGTCTCCATTTTTATTGCTTTTGGAATTGATTTCTTGTTTATTATTATTATTATTATTATTATTATTATTTAATTTTCTATTTGCAAATATTTGCGTGAACTGTGACCTAGTTATGTTTTTTATTTATGCCGGTAAATGGTAGTGCTTTTGTTTTCTTTGCATCCTACTCTTTTTTTGGTTCATTTTATTGATTGTGTGGTTAATGGATGTGTATTAAATTAGGGTTTCGCTAATGAAATTCTAGGGTTTGATTTCATGTGATTAATAATGAAATATTTTAATTGAGAAAAGAAATATTCATAAACTTAGATTTGGAAGTATAATTGATGGTTTCCTTTTTATTGAAAAATTGTGGGAATAACAATTCATATGCTAATCAAGTTACATAAATTAATGCATGCTAAACTCACTAGTATAATTTGGTTTGTGTTAACTAATTTGTTGGGTAGATAATATCCACTTGATTGTTTTAAAAAACAATAAGAATTTCTTTCCTGCATAGATATAAACGGATCGTTTGTATATATTTTTCTCGTTTCATTTTTGGTCTGAAGATAAGAAAGCTAATGCGGCGCAGTATGATTAACTACGACTCCGATTACTAGTGATTGCTTTTTATTTGATGAATACGTTGAATATTGTGTTTTTTATTTGTGTTCGGGTCTATTTATGATATTTTACATATTTACCTTATGAGAATGCATTTCTTGCCCATGATTTATTTTTCATGCTCGTAATTTCCAGGGTGATGCTGACAGTGCCCTAGATCGTTTGTGGCAGAAGAAGAAAGATGAAGTTAAGCAAAAGTAGACGCCCATGATATTTTTTTACCTTGTTATGTATTAATTTCCTACCCTTGCTAGTAATATTTGAGGATTGTGATTGTCGTTTTGAGCAAATACTTGTTTTGAATTTTCGTTGGTACTTGGTACCTCCAGCTAAGGTTGTTCTTTTTTTACAATGCGTTGACAAGTATTCGGTTGTCTTATATTTCAATCTTAGATTATATGTGACCGTAGTTTTCAAAAGTTTGACTTCAACAGAACGCTTCACCTAAATAGTTGCCCTGTGTGTTTCTATTTAAAACTACTGAAATTTTTGTAAATGGGTTGTTGTAGGCTTTCAAAATGTTGCCCGGTTAGTATTTTCGGATTGTTGTTGAGAATATTGGTTAGTATTATTGGTCTACTTCAGAGTGTTGACAAATTAAATAGATTCTACAAATTAATTTGTTTATAAAACGATTTTCATAAACAAGTATACTCGTTGGCGACATAAAAGTTGTCACTAATAATTCCGTTCCAAAACTAAATTTCTTTTAAACTAAAAGTTTTTCATGTCTTTGAACCCTTCATCATTACAGCTTAGGAAACATCAAGCTACTGAGGGAAATCACATTCCCAGTTTAACACCAGTGAGTTAATTATTGATGTTGTAAAATATCGATGGATTGTAAAAGTATCCTAAAATCTTTAAAGCTTTTAATAAGGCAAACGTAACTTTTAAAATAGTTCGTTAATAATAAGAAGTAAATTAAATTAAATAAGCTTTAAGCATTCACTTTGTGTTTTATTTGTATTATGTTCTATCCTCCCTCTATTATATTATATGGCTTTTGAATTTATTTTATGATACTTGAATTGATTTATTATAGTTTTACTTTAAAATATTTATCTTTTTTAATTAATATATTTTTATTTGTTTAAATAAATTTAAATTAATTTATTGATAGCCAAATACGTAATAAAAGAAGTTTTTATCAATTCTGATTATTTACTAACTACGCCATTTTAGTGTAAAAACTAGAAACCACCCCCTACATCCATGCATATCATCCTCTTTCCTCCCTCTACAATGATTCATCGATTGAAAAAAAAAGTAATATTATATTCATATAAATGATTTTTTTTTTCAAATAATGAAATTCTCTTTCCAAATATTTAATCTAAATGTACATTAAGATTTAAATTTAAAAAACCAATTAATCTAAAACAACACCATATAATTTATCCTTGCTTGATAGTATAAAAATCAGAAATAGATTTTCTTTATCTAGCTTCGGATTTTCTTGAACTCACAAGGCAAGATAGTTAAATGGTTATGTATAATTAAATTAAATACTTTCGCATTTACAATAAATAAAAATTCATTATTAGCTATTATAAAAAAACTAACAAATTTATCATATGTAGTAATTTATGATTAGATTATAGTATCAATATGAATCCATAATATGGTTGTACATATTTTTCTTCAGTTCACTTTTGATATGAGATACAAAATGTCTAATGAAATGAAGAGAAGGAATCCGGTTTGTTCTGGTTAGGCTAGACCGAAACGTGAGCCATGAAAGACTATTCCACACACCACACCTCTCCTCTTCCCTTCTCTTCTCTACCATCCGAATTTCCAACAACCTCCATTTCTTATTTTCCTTTCAACACTCTTTCTTCCTTCACCACTTTCTCTCTTTTCTCCTATTTCACCATCTCTCTATCTCTTTGTTCGCCAACACTCTTCCTTTCCATAGCTGCATTCTCAGCTCCTCTACTCTCTATTCGTAAGTGCCTTTTTCCTTTCCCCCTTTTTCTTTTTTCATTTCACGTCTCTCGTGCAGATTTTTTTGTTCTATATGTCTTTCTCTCTTCTGGGTTTTGTTTGTTTTGCAAAAACAAATAAAATGGAGAGTGCCCTATTGGAATTCTATGGGAAAGTTTTGATTTTGATATTTCCCCACGTTCAAAATAGGTGAGAGAAGCACTGAACGTGAACTGACGCAAAAATGCGCCCTTTTTCTCAGTGTTGATTTTTGTTAATTGCACTCTTACGTTAAGTATTATCATCACTGTCTGCCACTGTCAATGAAGCTTCACTGTGTGTGTGTGAGAGCGAGATTGGAAATAAACAAGCTCATTGTTTCAATAATTTTGCCTGTTTTTGTACTATGAACAAAGGATAATGAATTGATGAGAAGGGATGGAATGGAGAAGTTCTTCTTTAATCATTAACGTCAAAAGAATTTGGTATTTTTTGTTGGAGCCAAATGGTAAAATTTAACGATATGCAACTTGTCACGGACTTAATTTGAGGTTGAATAACTGTAGCCTTCAAGGATTGAATATGGTGTTGGTTGAAGCTTAAATTTTATTTTATTGCATTTCTTTTCCTTTTCCTGATGTTGTAAATTATTTGTGCTGGCATCACGATTTAGTTAATGTAGTTGTTTTCCTTGTATTGGTGCTATGGACCTTCTCATATTTTAAAGCATGAAATGCTCTTAGGTGGGCGTCATCATGTAAAGTCTTATTTCCTAAATATGGTTTAAATATCACAAACATGAATAAATACCTGAGGAACTCTTCAAAATGTTTACACTCATTTGTACAGATTTGCATTTCCCGCACAAATACGTTTTGTGAGCATACAAAGCCAGCCAACACTGATACTGTAAGGTTTCCAGCCAAATGCCTATAAAATTTTAGGTATATAATTATGTTTAATTTTATCCCTCTTTCCCATGCTTGAAGAATTTACTTCAAATTGGTTACATGATTTGAATTTTATCTGTTTTTGTTCTAGCTAAATTTGTTATAGCATTATTTGTTGAACAAATGGTTGCTAGCCGTGTATGTGGTACAGGCTTTTAAGTTTGTTTAAAGTACACTGTTGTTGTGGCATTAAGAAGTATATGCATTGAGCCCTGTTTCTGCAATCTGAAAAATATTGTTTTATGTTTTCTACCAGATTAACCACACATAGCGAGCATAATCTTTGACTGTACATCCCTGTATGGATTGTCATGATTAGTTTTAAATGAAACCTATCTTCATCATGCATGTTTGGTTGGTCAAGTTTAGCTGCTCTCATGTTTTGTGGTCTGAGTTGATACATGTGTTTTGATACTGTTTACTTTTATGCCAGTGATGTAATATTGATAGTGTTGAGAATGAAATTCTTAAACCAGGAGGCAAGCATGCACAACCCTGAAGGTGAACTAAAAATAAGTTTTGGCTATCATTGCAATAGTGATAGAGGCATACCTTGCAATGAAATCAATAGAACAAGCAGTTTCTCTTGCTTGTCTGGTGCTGCCTTAAGTGCAAATGCTACACTTGCCAACACCAATATCTGCAATGGCGTAATAGGTGAAGAAATCCTTCCGAGTTTGGACTCTCCTAAATCGTTTCGAACGGTACCCTCTTCATCAAGTTTTTCAAAGTTGGACATGTTATCATCTTCTGTCCATAGTAGTTTTTCAAATCTGAGTTGCAGCCCTTCCACTCCAAGTAGCATGCTTGAATATGACCCTTGTACATTAAAATCTATGAGTGCTCCTTCCAGAACTGAAGGTTTTCTTAATGCCATGGATGTTCAAGTTGCTGGAGGAGCGGCTGGTGAAGATAGAGTTCAAGCAGTTTGTTCTGAAGAAAACGGGTGGCTCTTCTGTGCAATTTATGATGGATTCAATGGGAGGGATGCAGCTGACTTTTTGGCGGGTACCCTTTACGACACCATTGTATCTTATTTTAATATGTTACGTTATGATTTGGAACCAGATCCCATAAAAGCTTCTGGCAATATGGGTGTGGATGAATATAATTTGGATGATAGTCTTATTCTTCAGGAGCATCAATCTCCTTCAAAATTTAAGGGAAACAATTCTGGTCTTGACTGTTTTGCAAACATTACTCCACCTTCCAAGTCAGAAGCATCTTCTAAATCATTTTCACATAGTACAGTACTTGATGGTCTCCAGCATGTTCTTAGTCAGGTTGAGAATGATTTCTTATGCATGGTTGAGCAGGAGATGGAGGAACGTCCAGATTTAGTTTCTATTGGGTCTTGTGTTTTACTTGTGCTTCTTCATGGCAATGATTTATATACACTTAATCTTGGCGACAGCAGAGCAGTATTGGCGACGTGCTGTACAGGTAACTTAATTAGTGGGAATGAGAGATTGAAGGCTGTCCAGCTCACAGATAGTCATACTGTTGACAATGAAGCTGAAAGAGCTCGAGTTCTTGCTGATCATCCTGATGATCCTAAAACCATAGTAGCAGGGAAAGTGAAAGGAAAACTCAAGGTTACTCGAGCTTTAGGAGTAGGGTACTTGAAAAAGGTCTGCATTCTTTCTTATATTTTAGCCAATAAGGTTCCAAAAGATTTTGATTTGTGATTTTCTTTTCTAAAAGAATCTCCACACATAGGTGTAATTGATCTGTACTCATATCCTAGCTACAAATGAAGAGTGTATGGAAGTGTATTACATTATTGAGTTTGCTAGTTTATGAACGCAAATTATTGCAAAAGGACTTGATTTTCCTTTTTTTTTTTTCTTCGCTGCAGAAAGTTCTGAATGACGCATTAATGGGAATCCTTCGAGTTCGTGATCTCACAAGCCCGCCGTATATTTCAACTGATCCATCATTGAATGTGCACAAAATCTCAGATTCTGACCAATTTGTTATTGTTGGGAGTGATGGTTTATTTGACTTCTTCAGTAATGATGAAGCAGTACAGCTAGTAGAGTCTTATATCTTGAGAAATCCTTTTGGTGATCCAGCAAAATTTCTTATTGAGCTATTAGTTGCGAGAGCAGCTGATTCTGCAGGTCATTTTTCAAGATCTCGTGCTAAATTTGATCTTCATTGCATGCATGAATATGAATTCATATAGTTTTACAATTGGTTACTAAGTGATTCTCTTGCAGGCTTTAGCATGGAAGAGTTGATGAATGTTCCCGATGGGAGGAGGAGGAAGTACCATGATGATGTGACAGTAATTGTGATCATCCTTGGCATGAATCAACGGACTTCAAAAGCATCAATTTGCACCTAGAGGTTGACCAAAGAAAAATTACATTTGAAGCTTTTAGATGAACACAATGGTTAAAGTGGTATTTGTTAGGAAGTTTTGATGTTCAAAGTGTACATTAGACCTTTAGAACTTAGAATCATTTGTTCCTTTGGTATTTCAAAATTTTGCCATAGTTTCCCTATTTGTCTGGAACTTTAATTTTATAAATGATTTCCTTGTATATCAATGAAAAATAGCTTTTGTTTGAAAAAATGTATATAAATGCTTTATATTTTGACTGAAGTTATAAACAAACTATGTTAATATAGAAATCAAGAGATTTATATATAGAGTAAGATTGTCACGTTATGTACTTTTCTTTCTTAAGAGTTGGTTTGCTTTATATTTGAATTGAGAAACATGAATGCTTGAAAATATGAAAAGAAGCAAAAGAATCTACATTTAAGCATGCATAAAAAAAATAAAAGTGCTTCACTTTTTTTTGCCTTTCGGGAGCTTCTGGGCAGAAAATATATAGTCTCTTAGTTTCCTTACAGTTATTCTTTTTGTACTTACTGATAGAAAGTGATGAAATATTTTGAATCTGGAGACTCTGAGAAATATGATAGTGATATTAAAATGGAAAGAAACAAAAGACTTACTGTTGGTTGTAAAACTTAATAATTAATCTTTGATGAAAAATTGTGACATTCTTATCATGTTACTCAACTTCACAATTCAATTTTTTTTATAAAAACTATTTTGTTTCTGAAGTTAGTATTTCAAAGTTTCACTTTAGATTAAGCTAGCTTGACTAGAAGTAAGTAAAACTTGAAGTGGTAGTCCATGATTTCAAACATTGGATGCTTTTTAATCAGTTTTGCAAGAGTTTCACCCTTAATAGCATTGTCTTGTTGATGTGTTATTTTTACATTAAGCATAACCTTTAAAAAAAAGGCAAAACAGATCTGGGCCTTCAGGCTTCTATCAATGGACCACGAAAAAACACACTTCTTTTAAAGAGAAAGTAATAGATATAAGAAATGATGTGATAAAAAGAAGATTAAAGTGATATGCAAGAGAAAAATATGCTTGTACTCTCAATAAAACTGTAATAACATGAATTTCAATGTTTTTTCAACACAAATGATAAAATGATTTTTTTTTTCAGAAAAAAAAAAGTAAATAAATCAAACACAAACTCAACAGTGGCACAAACATGCATAAAGTTAGTGAACATAAGTAGTATCCTTAACTAAATGAAAAGAGGACAGAGATTGTTGTCAAACATCCCTTTATTATAGAGCTATCATTAAATTATCCAAACAAAAACTTATTTCTGTGAAGAATATTTGTACAAAAAAATGAAAAAGTTTAAAAAGTAACTGAGAGGTGACAATAGCAATGCCCTTCTCACTGATATGTTAATTTAGGCCAGACCAAAAAGTGTTCTTAGTGAATTTCAACTTTTGCTACACAAATAAAGTTCGGCAACACCTACATGTCCCCAAAACTTGGCACAAATCATGCCTTAGCCACCAACAATTGTCCTCGTAGGTGTAGTAAATGGAACTTATCATGTTCAGATAATCCACCATTTCAATATCCAAAATTTGATTTGATATATAATACTGTGTATAATTGTATTGTTTTTTCACACAAGGTATATTCCAAAATCAAACTACTTAACTTTTTGTGGTCCTGCATGCTTTGACACCCACATAACATTTTCATATTTCTAAATTATTCAGTCCATATTTTGCATATGACTGTGTCTCAAAACACTTGTCTTAAAAAAAGTAAGCGTTTGAGAACAATATGTTTATATAATACATTTTCTGCCTCAGAAAGTGTGCTACAAATTAGACCTCCCTGGGCTTAGGACTGCAACAGGAAACAAAGATTCTTCTTCCAAGTTGCATAACTTGAACCAGTTTCCAAATTCTACCCACCTGACATTAGAGTCTCCCACCATTTTTTTTATTTTTTTTTCAGTTTTTCTATTCTCTCTTGTATTCAAAATGCACAACCTCTTAAATCACCAAAAAAAAATGTCAAACTTACTTTAATTTATTCCATTTATATAATCCATATACTGCTTCAACTTTGTTGAAACAGCTTTCCTAAAAAATTGTGCTTTGCATAGGACAATTTTTTTACCTGGGGTATCTTTGGCCTTATCCTTTTGCTGGTGATCATAGACTTTGATAAGAGATCCCTATTCCTCCATTATGCAGTCAAACTTTGAAGGGAATATGCACTTTTTGTTGTTACCATTAGAGAATGTTCTTCTCCTAAAATTGGATACAAAGGGGCCACATTAGGCCATAATTTGCAATTTGGTGCTTAAGCAATGCTAAAACTAAATATTGGAAATATTTGAAACTCTTTTCAACACATTTTTTAGAGGTCTATGTATTGTTTTACCCTTGAAGTTTTCAATGTGTGTGACAATTTGTGCTATTCACATCTTCTAAATGCAGTAAAAAGTGTGAAAAAACAGTACAAGGGTAAAATTACATGTTCCATTCCTTATTTCATAAAATCTCATTTCTAAATTAATGGATCTCCATGATTTCAACAAATAAATAAAGTGCATTAAAAAGAGTAATTGATCTGCAAACTGACATTGGAGGAAAAAAATTACAATCTTTTACTTCTTATTTTCATGCTTAAGAAAATGTGAACTTTGCACTGCAATAGGATTTTTAAACTATTTAATAATAATAATAATAATAATAATATCCATAATGCAACACTGTCTTCACTTTCAAGTCTCACATAACAGAACACCCATTAACATTTTCATCACTGAAGATCTCAAATGAAACCAACGGTGCTGATTGAAAGTGATGGCAATCTTGGTCTAGACCAGCCCACGTGTAGGGTGAAGATGAAAAGTAGTAAGAAGGATACAGTCTGTTATAAGCTGCAACCCCACTTTCTGGATACAAAAGCGAATGCTGACGTGTACGGTTCACATTCACTGGGCCCACAAGATCCTGAAACTGCAATCCAGTGTGTGCAGGTGCACCAGTAGCTGCTGCTGCTTCCACTGAACTCAAACCACTGTTTCCATTGCCACCACCACTCTGCAATTTTTTCTTTTTCTTCTTAGTAGAGCCGCCATCACCTTCGCTCCGACCACCCTCCGACAGCATCTGGTCACCGGAGGAGGACTTTTCCGGCGAGTTGTTGCTTCTGCTTTTGTGCTCACTGTTACACTTGGCAGAAGCATTTTCAGCTCCCTTGTGTTTTTGCACGCACTGTGGTTCTCTTGCTTCATCCTTCTTCTTCTTCAGCCCTTTTCCGGAGATCTTTCCGTCATTCTCCGGCCAAATCTCGGCTTGTTTTCCGGCTCTGACCAGCTTCCGGAGAAGGGTCTCCACAGCAACACTTCCAGTAACTGTTACTTTGTTCTTCTGTGGGTCTATTGTTGCAGTGAAAACACCTACAAAGTGGAACCTTCACTTTAGAATTGAGTAACATAATTCGCAATAGTGTTATCCTAGTTAGGTTATAATGTTTTGTCCCTTTCGTTGGAGAATGTGGGATCTGTAACATTTTCTTGTTTCCTCGTTCAGAATGTTACGTATGTGGGAGTAATAAATAATAACTGTGTAATACTCCTGCATGGGAAAAGAAGAATGCTCTCTGTAGAATAAGAAAAAATGTACGAAAAAAGAGTAGAAATAAATGAACTTTGAAGCTGGATTTGTGTTATATTTTTTCTAGCATATATATTTGTAGAGTAAGACTACTTTCATAAGTTTTTTGGTGTAAAAAATACTGCTTTCATACTTTCTGTTCAAAGAAGTGTGATATAGATATAGTACCATACCATCAATGCTCTTCAGAACTTTCTTTACTTTCCTCCTGCAACCTTCACAGTGGATTGAAACTTTCAAGAACCATGTCTAGGAGAACAAAAGAGAGTTAAATAATTAGTTTCTGAAGATTAAAGAGAAATATGAAAAATGAAGAACAAAAAAATGAGATTACACATGCATTACTTATTGTGTGTCTTTTGAGGGAAGGTGGTGGTAGTAGTACCTGATAGTTCAAAGGTTGTGAAGCAAGTTGAGGAGGTTTTGCATCCATTGAGAGAGGGAAGTGGAAGTAGTGGTTGAAACTTGAATTGAAGGATTGAGGGGATTGGAGAGTTGGAAGAAGAGAAAGAGAAGTGAGTGTGGGGCATAAAAGAGAAAGAAGGGAAAATGCCAAGAATGTACTTGGAGGTGTGCACTCTGTTGGGGAGCAAAGTGTGCAGGCAAAGATAGATGGCTATCAAAGTATAATGTGACAATGACAGAAGGGCACACTGCTCCTACTGCATTATTTTGCAATAGAGCATGACTCTACAAACTTCCTTCTTGCAATTTTATTTAATATCTCGTGGTTGATGTGGTAGTGGTCTATTTTAAAACAAGAGTAGGATACTATGAAAAATGGTGATGCTTACTTTATTTTTATAGGCACTCGTGTACTGTGATAATTATATTCACTGTTTCTTTCTCTATGCTTGTGTTATCTGTTTTATTGTCTCTTGTAAATGTACTAGGCTTTTGTTTCATTTGCAAGATATTAGTTTGTTGTTTGTAGGAAGCTGTTTCTCATGCTTATAGATAAGATTCTTTTTTGCAGCTTTGTTAACTATGCATCAGTTGACATTTTTATCATATCTTTTCATGGATAATAGTACCATCTTTTTAGACTTTATAATTTTCAGTTTAGATTGTTCTTTGCTATTGGCCCATGTTGGATTAGGATTAAGGGTGTGTTTCTATTGAGGTGGGGTGAAAAGAAGAAGAGAGGGGAAACAAAGGAGAGAGTGAGGTTCTTTAAATCAACTCAAAGTGAGAGCAAGTTTGTATTAGATTTGATTAATAATAGGATATATTTAGTTGAATATTAATACATTTAGAAAATAATTTATAAAATAAATTTATAAAAAGGGTCATTCATTACTTCTAGTTTGAACAAAAATCAATTCATTTCACCCAATTTACTGCCAAGGAAAGTAATAGACTAGTCTGTTCTCAAGTAATCCATGAAGGAAGTGAGTGCAGCAAAATCTAGGTGGAATATGTCCAATCTAAGGCACTGCAAGATGACCAAATTTAACATAACCCCTTGAACATTGGTTACAGTGTTCTTTCATCTCCAGAGTCTAAATGCCACATCAAAATCTTCCCACGAGGAAAATCAGCATGTCATGTATTTTCACCTGAGAATGACATTCAAACCCAACTCTCAAGCAATGCATTTGCACATGATTCAGGTAACACTTGACAAACTAGCTGATATTGTAGATTAGCCATATGAAAACAAATACTCTCAATATAGTTTTGAAACAGATATATTTGTGGTAAAAGTTGCTGTTTTAGTATAAATATTGTTGAGTTAAAATTTTTCCAACCGTTCAGCATGTAGGATTGAACACATGCTAAAGAAATTTTCTCAATACCTTAGTATTGAATAGAAATACAGTGATAGTTGTGACATCTTTCAACATTTTCTTATACTCGAAAAGACTTTATGTTTTGAAACATTAATATAGTATTGAGTTAAAAAGATGGCAGTAAAACTACAAATTCTAAACTTCATCATAAACGATTTAATTAGTACATAATAGAAGTAATACTTCAAAGGTCTGGTTGGGTAACACAATTACAACAGAGTTTTACCACAGTGAAAATAATGGACTAGGACTAGACAAAAACAATAGTTCACTTTCCATCCAAAACTGCACTTTTTCAGAGCATGAGGTAAGCTTGTTAAGACCTTATAATAGTAATATGGTAGGTAAACTCAATAAATCGCCCTTCAGGAGTTGAGACTTTCCAGAGCATATTCTTTAAGCTGATATTTAAAAAAAAAAATACTTCAAAAATAGAAAAGTATATACATTACAATCGTTATGTATTAATGATAAATACTTCTATTGCTATAAACACTTCTAAACAATGATGATTTAACCAAACCTTCCCTGCGAACTCAAGTAATTGAAAACCATGTCCTGAAAGCCACTTATTTGGCATTGGACTGCAAGTACCATAATGGAAAAAAGATGATAAGACTGGACTTCAGTAAAATTATCATCAACAAAAAAATACTTTAAATGAAACAATTTGGCCACTAATTTATTTACATTTATTAATTTAAAGATAGAAAACACTACGAAACCCAAAAAAACATTAAATAACCGAGACAAATACATATTTCTTATATGTAAGCTAAAAGCTAAAGTGCATAGATTGGTTAATTTCTGAAAAACTTCAATACATGTATTTAGCATTTTATGTATATGCAAATGTTTAATTTAATCTTCCATAGCCAACAGAAGCAAACGAAAGCATACCACAATTGGTACAAGTAAATATCGATTAGTCTCACAAGGAGGGGTAACGGGAAATTTACCATTGAATCAATTTCTTGTATTACACCCAATAGCAGTAATGAAACACATCAAATATCTAACAATAATACAGCGTTATTCAGCTTCTCTAGGGTGTAACACTGCGAGTAGCAAATACTCCAAATTAAAGGCCGTTTAATTTTCAGCTAGTTTTGCTGCTATTATCTTCTCCAGCTACCACCTCTTTTTCTTCCTTGTCAATTTCTTCAATCTTTGTCTCCTGTGCCGGAGCATGCTTCACGTCTGAGGCATCCTGAAGCTGCAAGCATTCATTAATGTTGGAGCATTTAATAACAGAATACAACATAATCTGGGAAGAACTTGTCAAGAAAACAACCATAACTTGTAGAGTCAAAAAGATTCTCCCAAAACTTACCCCCAAGTTTCTTAAGCTAGCAGTAACATCCTCTTGTTGCTGCTGAAGGGTAGCCCTCAAATCTTGAAATTCCTAATTTTGATTCCATAAACAAGTTTTCACACAACAAAACTAATTTGACAGAAAAAAATTTAGAAGCACACTTACTGTCCGAAGTTGGTCCACTTCAACATTAAGCGTTTTCTTAAGTTCTGATAGCTCCTGCATGAGCAAACGAAAGCCCATCAGAAGTCGCAAAACAGCAAATTTACCACATGCATATAAAATTAGAGTGAAGCTGAAGTAACATCCAAACACCAGTTATAATAAAAAGACAGTTCAACTACCTATCAATATAACCAGAAAAACAAGAAAAACACGAGTAAACCTATTGTCCATTAAATCTTTAGCTATAACGAATAGAGAGAGATCCAATTTCGAGCAAAAAATATTTTTCTGAGCAAAATTTCCTCGTGTGAATATATTTTACGTCTCTAGACTGCGTTAGGTGCTCTGTAACGCTGAACTGGATATGATAAGTACGCATTGCATACTTATCAACCTCATATAGTGAGACATAGTAGCTAACCCTGAAAACACAAGCAATAGTGGGATGACCACCATTTTAAATATTATATTACAACCTAAAAGTTTTATACTAGACAGAAATACTACAGAAACAGAAAAAAAAAATAAAAAGGAATTCCAGATAAAAACAAAATCACGTTTACGCACACGATCACCATCAACCTAGAAGCAATAAGAATATAGTAAGAGTAAAAACATGGAGGACGATGGTGAAATGAATATAATAAATTAGATAAAAAGATTAGCATAACGTGAACAAGGAGATCTAAGGAAGAAGAATGAGCAGAACATACGATAAAAAAATAGTCCTATACAGTGTGAAATAACAGAGGTCAAAACAAAGGTAACTTTGTTTGAATTCTGAGGGTTTGAGTGTTTTCAAATCCCAAAAACTACAATTTTTGAAACCTGAAAAGTTCCTGGTTCTTTCATAGCCGTTCTCCGTCACAAAGGAGGTCTTGTATTTTGGGACATGAATTAGCATGGGTCAGGGACTTAGACTTTTTCTTGGTAGCTTGCCAAAAAATAGAAGTGAAGTAGGACACTCTATACAAATTGGAATTTATTCCACGAGCATAGAAACAAAGGAATAGAAAACGGAGAGAATTTAAGGAGACAAAAAATGAAACAGAAAAAGGAAGATCAAGAGAGCCACATAACATGAATTGTAATGTGTAAGCTTGCAATGAAATAAGGAAGATGATTGGGAAATCTTGTTAAGATGAAAAACAAATCCAATGCAGTTTAGATTGAGAATGATAAGTTTGTGACAGATGGAAAATCTAATATGTATTATCTGAACTATCACCACTTTTCATCGACACTCAAGGGTGCACATACCAACTCCAGAACCCCTTACACTTCTGGAAAGCAATGGTTCACCCTAGTGATTTTATCTTTGACATGGATAAAAACAGTCTTCCCCAAGAGATCTTAGCAGTTCCAACATTGAAAAAAATCAAAATAAGAACTTGTTCAATGTTAAGGTAAGGACGATGAAGGTCAAGGCTTTGAATTACAGACCCAAAGCTTGCCTTTCAGATGCACAATAGATTTGGCCCAAGAAATGCCTAATCAAGTTAATTACATTATTAAAAGCACTCGTTATGTTATTGTTAGTCGAGTATGGAAACAAAACCAATCGGTACATTATAGTTGTGCCATTTCCCAGGTCGGCACAGGGTTAAACATACCCAGAATACGCATATAACCACACATCAACAATGAGTTCATACAAAGGCAAACACACTCACCAAATAATTGTCCCTAAAAGCACAAAATTCATAATGCAAAAATAAGTTTTACATTATCATAGACTATTTTACGTGCACCCTAAATGGTACTTTTTTTATCAGAATATAAGTCCTGACAAACAAATCAAATAAAGAAAAATTACAGCAAAAAGAAAAAACGAGTTGCTAGTTTTCTCCAAGCCAATCAAACATAATAACCCCAAATGCTATTAAAAAAAAATGAAATTGGTATGGCTAATATGGAGAAAGGCATCAAGATTTATTCATGATAAAAAAAGTATCTAATAAACAAAAATAAGTTTTACCCTGTTGCTGTACTTCCAACCATAGTATCTGTTTGCACATGTTTCTTCGTGAACACTTTTAGTAGAGAAAAATAAAAAAGGAAAAAATGAAATGAGTTTCTCTAAAATACAATTAGTTTATGCACAAGTTAAAAATAAGAATTTAGACAAGCTATACGAAAGAAATTTTGCAAATTGTTTTACGTATAAACTAACTGTAACTTACAGAAAAACTCATTTTTGTTTTCTTTTTTCTTTCCTAAAAATGTTTGCCCAAACATACCCTATATGATAGGGAATGCTAGACTTTAAATGAACAGCATGAGAGAAAGGTTGGAGAGGCAAAACTGTGATTGTTAAGATGAATGTGTAACCATAAAGAGAGGACAATATACATAATGATTATATACATACAAAAAATGAAAATCAGTAAGGTTGGGATATCAATAATTGAGAAAAAGATGACAGAAGATTAGATATGATAACTTCGACACGTACAAAAAAGACCACAAGAGACACAGTAGAAAAATAGTAGGTTTTGGCACCACAAAATAGAGTAGATTGCATGAATTCTAATCATGTTAAAGAAAAGAATAGAGAAACCGAGAAGGACTTCAGAGGAATTTGTCAATGGAGACCTCCTGATAAATATATTCTTCAAGCTTTGGTTTTTTACTGAGTTATGTAGTCATCCTCATCTAGTGAAATACAACTTAGTCCCAAAATGTCATCTTCAAAAATTCACAAAATCATGGCTTGAAATGGCCATTGTTGCTGCAATCGCAATTGTGGCTGCAATGTAAAGGTATGTTTACTCACCACAACCCTATATTGCGACTGCAATTTCCCAGTGTAAAAGGAAGAAACTGCAGTTTAAAACTATGCCTGAATTCCAGATAGGCAAAATAAGTATGTTTAGAAAGAGAAAAATAATTTAAGAAGGTTACATAAAAAAATTAAAAAAGAAAGAAAGAAAGAAAAAGGCAAAACATTAAGTTTGTGATAATCTATTATCTCTTTAAAATATAATAAATTAAGGCATAGATCTTCCATGCCAAAATAATCAATCATTTAATTTCTTTAATTTCAAGAGAACCAAACTAAACAAAAAACATCCAAACACACAAAGAACTTAAGGGAAAAAATTGTGATATGAAGCACAACAATCTTTTTGAGACGACACTCTAAAGCAAAATGCAGTGCTTGGCAGACACAGATCATCATCATCATCATCATCATCATCATCACTTACATCACGATAAACCTTGACTTGTGTATCCAACTTAGACCTCCAACTTTGCAAATCCTACAAATATACCAAAAGAAATAAATTAAACAAAACCACCAGCAGCAAACCAGCAGGTAGAATAGTGAACTAGAATCTGCATAGCTAACAAACAATGCACTAATAAGAAAAGAAAAAAAAAATGCCCAACCTGTTTCAAGCTCTGAATTCTTCCGAGAAGCTCCGATCTCGATTCATTAAGTTCCTGCAACAGTGCAAAAAAGATTCAGACGTGGTTGGGAGTTCCATTTCACGAATAAAAAGAAAATGCAAAAAAAAAAAAAAAAAAAAAGAAAAAAAAAAAAAAAATAAATACCGCGATTTTAGAGGTAATGGGAGTGATGTTCTCCTTCTTCTGAAAACCAAAACAAAATTAGTACGGATTTTGAGGATTGCAATTAAAGGTAGATTGAGAAATTATGAAAGAGAAGAAGAAAACACACGGTGGAGAGAGGAAGAGAGGAATCTGAGTTGGCCATTGAGGATGGGATCGGAGATTTGGGAGAAGGGAATTTGTTTGGTTTGTTATTCTAGGGTTTGTCTGGGTATATAAATTTGAAGGGAGCGTGGTTTTGGTGAGTGTTGGGCAGAACAAGACTCTAGAAACACCAACGTTAAAGTCACCAACAGACAACAAAATTTTGAAAAAACAAGAATAAAGAGATCCAATTGGGCGGGATTTGGAAATTTACCTGCAAGTTGCAAGCTTCCTTATTTATTGCTCCAACTTTGTTTTTTATATAGTAGACATTTTTTTTACTGTATATAGTGTTTTTATATCTTTGGTATTTTTATTAATTAGTTAATATCATTTTTATAATTTACTGAAACTATCCACAATGATTGTTTATACTTTTGTTTTTCTATTTTGATAACTATTATAATGATTAGTTTATTTGAATGATATTTATTATTCCCTTTCATCTCTTTTTGTTACGTTTAAGCTAATTATAAAAATATTAGAGCTAAAAAGATAAGGTGCAAGCTAGGTTGAAGGCATAGAATCATTTTGGCGAAGAATAGGTAAACAAATTGAAAAATAAGGGATCAGTTTAATTAAAAATATTTAATAATATATTGTTTAATTAAAAAATAAAAATCAATATAAAATATCTGCTATTTTCTTTTTATTCAACCTGTAAAATTATTAATAATGATAATAAATATTATTAAAATTTTAATTGAAGTATGATAATATATTTTATATTTTCAATATTATTTAATTGTTATAATGTTTTTCTTAATACTAACTTATTCACGATTGAACTATTAAATGTTCAACCAGTGTTTAATTGGAAGGAGTTTGTTCTATCTATGTTTGAGGAACAATGACACAAGTATTGTCTTGTTCTTTTTTTAGAGAAGATTTTATGGTTTCAAAAGTCAAAGAAGACATCGGTGCTATGCGATAAAAATACTTCCTCTGACAGAGATTATGTAAAATAAAATTAGAAGACCAACACAGAAAGAACCAAAATACACAAACTTGTGCTCCCAAGATGACATTTTTTTCATAAAGTTATTGTAAAATAAAAAAGAACCTAATTTTGGTTTCTATGTTAAAATGACATTTGTTTTCATAAAGTTATTGTAAAATAAAATAAAAAATAAACTAATTTTGATTTTTATATTTGTATTTATATCTAGGTGACTACTATTTAATAAAGTATAAACCTATTTACATTCATTGTATATAAGGGAATAGGAATAAGAAAATGGGTAAGAAATTAACAGGGTGAGAAGATTTGAAAGGAAGGAATGCAATTTGTCGATACTTTTTCATCGTCATGTAACTTTGTATGATAGATATAGATTTCTCATCATATAAAGATTATTATACCAAAAATGTGTTCATCACGAATAAGTGAGATTTTATCATGTCATTAAAAATTTATGTTCATGAGTGTGTTGGTTTTGTATATTAAACCTTTAATTATTAGTTCCGTGTTGTGGTTGGTGTGATTGATTATTGTGATTGGTGTGAGGTGCTTTTGTGTGTATGCTAGTTGATTAGTGAAGAGAGTTTTGAAGAAAGGTAGTGTAAGATGTGCTCATCATGTTATGTAAAGATGAGTTTTTAGTGTAACGAGGAGTAAGGTAAGATTTATATTCTTGTTGATTCATGTATAGAGTTTAAAGTTTTTTTGGATAGATTGTGAGAGAGGGAATAATCGATTATGCTTCAAAAACTAAGTCACATAATTGATTATTTAATTTTTTTTAAACATAATTGATTCTTTTCTCATAATCATTTTTATTTAATTTTATTTTTATTGATTCACGTGATACATTTAAATGATTTATTGCATGGTTTAAAAGATTTTAACTTAAGATTTAACTATATAAACATCTTATTTTATTGAAAGAAGTTACTTTAAATTTAATCTATTTTTTATAGTAGAAATTATATAAAAGTTATCAAAATTAATTAAATTTATCTTCTACTTCATATATACAAACACATATTAAACTATCTATTTGATTGTACAATGTTCACTGTGTAAATACACTCTTTAACATAAAAAGAGTCTAAATATTCTTGTAAGGTTAGTTAGTAAGAAAAAAATATTTATTGTTATTAACTTTAGGACTTTAGGTCTAAATGATTTTATATTGACATTTGATAATGAAACCTTTAGAGATTTGTGTAGTATTTTGTTTATAGTTGGTCAGTTCGATTTTCAATTGTAAAATTAAAAACTCCATTTGCTTTAATTCTAAAGGTGGGTCATTCTAGAACTTTAAGGAGTTTCAAATTATGAGTATTTGTAATACTTTATACAAAAATATTACAAAAGTTTTAGCAAATAGAATCAAAGTCTTACAAAATGTCTTACTTGTTCACCAAAGCAATTTCCTATCATGCAAAAGATAAAAACATATGCATGCACAATTTGCAACAAAACAACTAATAATACTATAGACCTGTTAAGGTTGAATTTAGTTTTAAGTTTAAATTTTCTTTAGAGTTAATTAACTTTTAGTTTAGGGTGATTTTAGTTTTATTTTTTTCCTCTAAATTTTAGTTTCAAAATAAATTTAAAAAAAATACAAAAATGGTCTTGTCTGATGAATTAAGTTGAACTAGACTAGTAAAATTTTGATATAAAAATAATTAAGTTATTAATTTAGTCCGGCTTCATGAGTGAAAAGGTCAAACATGACTTAAAATAATTCAACTGAAAAACATAGACCCTGTCTAGTTTGATATTATCATCATTATTTATTTATTTTTAAATTGATATACGCATAGATTACAAAAAGTGGGTAGATTTTGATTCATCCCAATGCATTAATGGGTTAGACTATGAAATACCTAACACATAAAAAATATGAAGTATCGTCTAGAAATAGTATTTTGCAGGATAAAATTCATTTTTTTTTAATTTTGAAAACAAAAATAAAATTATTTCAAGATTGAATAAAAAATGTTCCAGTTTCATCTTTATCCAACGTGTTTTATTTTGAAAATTAAAGCCAAAAATTAAAAAGCTCACAACTATCCCAAATAGGGGATCCAAATGTTTGACCAAGTCAGTGATTATCAACAATATATTAATACCTTTAGAAATGTAACTATTCGTTAGCATAGTAAAATATAAATTCAACAATTAAATTTATTCAATTTTCTTACTTATATGTCCAAGACCTCCATCAACAATAATATACCAAAAAGCATTATCACCTCAATGCTATAGTTATAGTTTTTTTTAATAATTTTAATTATTTAAAAAGTTACAATAAAAATATTTTAAAATATAAATTTTACCGAAGAGAGACTTTAAATAAGGAAACAAATAAATGATCTGACGTGTGATATGGAGAGTGTGATACAATATCTGTCTTGAAAACAACTTTTACTTTAATTAAAAGGAAAGTTAAGGAAAATAATATTAACGTAATATATATATATTATTCAAGCATGCATTCAAGTAATAATTAGGAAGTTTGTGCGCATCAGAAAGGTACTTTTAATCAACCACATAAAGCAAAAAGGTAATTTAACATAATCATACAACTCATAGCATTTTAATAAATCATAATTTCTACTTACTTTAATTAAATTCATTTATTTTGATCTCGTTTAATACTCTGTCAACCAGTCAAAACACCAAGTCAATTCGATAATTACAGCTAAACTTAATGAAATCCAGAAAACACAAAGGTTTCGTTTTCATTGATAACTATGAATTGAACAACGTTACTCGACATAAAATATTAATAAATGGTGAAAATTTGTTTATATTTATTTTAGACTAAATTTTCTTTTTGTGTTATACAATTAACTTTGTCCCAAACAATTAGGTAAAACATATTTATCTATTTTTATAAAATTGATTAAATTTTTATATCAAAATTTGATAATAATATGCAAAATATTTATGTCAAATAATTAATGTTGTGGATGTTTGATATTAAGTGCTGGAATTCGGAAAGACATGGATAAAAGAATAAAATTATTTATTGCATGCTTGAAAAAACAAAACTTTGCTTTCAGAAAAGAAAAACAAAACCTTATTATTAAACTCGTGATTCCTTAATTTATGAAGAGAAAAGCAAAATTCTTTCTTGATGAAAAAGTAAAAAAAAAAAAAAAAAAAAAAA
>Ga0209489_101368_pt1 | contig 50110 bp, 24 predicted proteins | sample SiratrowhiteBW_FD_187527 | JGI IMG/M metagenome (GOLD analysis project Ga0209489, IMG submission 187527) | Root nodule microbial communities of legume samples collected from California, USA - Siratro white BW (SPAdes) (version 2) | ecosystem: Host-associated > Plants > Roots > Nodule | place...
GGTGTTGTTTTCTCTGCTGTTTTTGATTGCGTATTGGATATTATTTGGTTGATTGACTGCATTCAGGGAGCTTCCATATTGTTTGGTTGGTAGTCCATTGTATTGTTTCCGCTGCAGGTACCCATCAATATTGACTCCAGTTTGAAATAGAACTGGTCAGAACACCAGGTAGACTAACTGTGTCATACAAGATTGTTGATCAATTGATTTGGGAACTGTGTGGATTCACATTTTGAAGTTGTATAACAAGTGCAAACCCCTAAGTCTATTCTATGCACGAGTCTTCTTGAAGTAGAGTTAAGTGTCTTTGTATATGAGTCAATATATGTATAACATATGTTATTGTATAGAAATGAAAATGGTAGAGTGATATATGAGATGATTGATGAGTGTCTGAGTTGTGATATTTTGGTTAGTATAGAATATTTTATGACTATATTTTAAAGTCTCTAGCTTATCATTTTCTTTGGTATGTTATTTTTTTTCTAAATTTCTTATAACCATGAGTTATTTGTGAGCAGAGGATTTGACAAATATTGAGATTCCTCCATAAGTTGATGAAGTGCACGATCTTCATTTTTTATGTATGTTTTACTTTTATTTTTATATGTAAATGTAAAACCCTTGTGAAAATATTTATATTTTAAATTGTTTTTAAATGTGATATTATACATTATATTTATTAATTATCTACGTATACATATCATAATTGTTTAAAAGTTACATATGATATTTTTTTTGTAACTATGTTATTTGGTATTATTTAAATCTACTAACTAGTTTATTGATTAACTTTATCAAGCACTTATAGTTCAATAAATTAATTTACCGATGCAAATTAAGATATTATTAGCTAACTTATAGAACTTAGGTTATTAGTTCTGCACTAGCTTATAGTTTTACCAAACGCACGCTTAAATGATAGAAAAAAAAATATCACGTTATCCAATTAATAATAAATAAAATAAATCTACAAAATTATGTCAATTAGCCACAGTAGCATCTTAAGTCAAAATGCATATTATTGTTTCAAAACGCAGATCATAAATAGTGGTGGATAGCATTTGGGGATAACCAATTTAACTAATGCAAAATACACTATTAAACCAAAACATACTATGACATCAATAAACCAATTTTTTTTATATTTACTCATTAACATGAATACTAATAATAATAATAATAATAATAATAATAATAATAATAATAGATAAATCAATTTTCACAGATTCCTAATTTTTTTCATTAACATACAAGAAACAATAAAATCAAGAAAATTAGTGTAAGTCGAGGCCAAATATAATAAAATGAAATCAAATATTTTTACTTGTTTAATATCCAAAGTTTTAATTTTTAAAGAAGCTAAGAAAACATTTCTAATAGTTTAAATCAATATAAATATTTAAAATTTTTCGGTAAGAAAAATATTTAGACCTAAAACTAAGAATCTTCCAAAAACTCAAGTTCATATAACTCAAACTACTAAATATTATCCCACGCCCAAAGTTTAAAAACCTCTACAAATGAAAAAGGTAGTAGTTAAAGACAAGTTTTTTGACAAAAAAATTAAAAAACTTGGAAAATTTTGAGACGATGCGATCCTTCCCTTCTGTACTTCATAAAAAGGATATAAATTTCAAAAAGCAATTATATATAAACACATTTAAGAGTCGTAATTATTAAAAATATTAAATTTTACTTTTTTTAGTTAAAATATATTTTTTGAAGTAAACTCTAAAGCACCTACAATCCGATGCTTTTTTCTCTCTATTTCAAACACTCTTCCTCTTTAACAAGTTCTCTTTTTTTTTTTTAATTTTTCTTTTTATATTTCATCTATTTCAGAATTTGATCGCATCTTCACAGTGGCTGAAAAGTCCGTAATTATTTCTACTTGATTAGATTTTTGAACAGAATAAGTTGATATTTATTCTAAAGATTTTTTTTTCTTTTTCTATATGATTTGTTCATCAATTTTAGTGGAAATAGTTGAGAAAACTGTTCCTCTTAACTTATTTACCATATACTAAAATTTGACTAAATTTGGATAACTTGCTCAAGATCCCTAGATTTTAAGATAACACTTATGTTTGGTTTTGAAAACTATCTTAATAGAAACATTTCAGATAAGGAAAACTAGTTTTAACCTTTCAATAGTACCCTAGATTAGAATAGAATATATGGATGTGAAGGGGATGTGATCTCCAGTTTCAATTTCTCTTGCAGGAATGTTATTTGATAAAATTGTTTGATTATATGTTGTGAACATGTAGAAATATTAAATTTTAATTTTGGAAGTTAAGTGTTTTTTTTATTATCTTAGCAAGGTTATTGAATGTTGTGCATTGTGAATCGAATGGTAAGTATGATATATGAATGATGAATTATATGAGATTGATGTCATATATTTGGAATAATGTATGAGTTGTTGTTTGATAGTACATTAAGTATGAAAAGTTTTTGTTTTAATGAAGATCCCTTAGCATGGTTTCAGTCACATAAGCTATCACTAAAAGGAATTTTTTATTTACTTACGAATTATTTATACGAATTTTATCTATAGATTATATCTATGAAAAAATTTGTAATAATTATATACGAATCTTAATCCGTAGGTAAATTTGAGTTTATCTACGAATTTGTTACTTAAAAAAAATAGTACGTAAATTACTTACAGATCCAAATTCTTAAATAATTACGTATAGATTTAAATTTGTAGGTAATTTACGTACAAATTTTTTCATATATAATATTAATAAATAATTTTATTAATATCATACTTTTAATTATTAACATTATTATTTTTTCTAAGATTATAACTAATATTAATAATAATAAATAATAATATTAATTATATTAACATTATTATTATTAATAAAAAATAGTAATATTATTATTAACATCTATGATTAATAAAATTTAATATTATTTTTATTATTATTATTATTACTATTATTGTTAAAATATTAATAATAATAATAATATTTTTTATAATAACATTAATAATGTTACATTTAATATATTATTACTATTTTTAATAAAAACATTAATATATTGTTATTATTATTAATATTACTTTTCATACTATATTTGTTAATATTATCATTATAATCAATATTATTATTAGTATTATCATTAATATTATTATTTATCATATTAATATTATTATTATTAACTTATATAATTAATAATATTATGTTTATTATGTTTATTAATCATTATTATTATTATAATTAATATTATTACTATAATTGTTAATATCATTAATAATAATAATATAATTATTATTATTAATTCTAATAATAATAATAATATATATAAGAATAATAAAAATATAACAATAGTAATCACAATAATAAATAATTGTTAAAAAAATTATTCCGTACTTTTCTACTAATTTAAACGGTACATAAAATTCGTATGTAATTACCTGTGAAAAAAATCCGTATGGATTTTTGTCGTAGGTAAGTGCGATGTTTCTTATAGTGTACTTACGAGGGAGTTCATACACATCGGACCTACTGTAGACACTCGGTATTGGATGTTTAAACTTACCATAATCCTTGATTGATGGATTCGATATTAGTATACTTAACGAGTCTTCCAAAAGTGAAATGAAATGAAAATGATTGTGATTAAAAATAGATATATGTATAGTCTATACAATGATGTACTTATATCGAAATTTTATGTCAATCTTTAAAAAAATTTCTGTCAATAACTAATATTTTTTTTTTTATGTATTAAGTATGTTATAATTTTTTTACTATTACTTTATTTTATTTTTTTTATATTATGAACTAAGATAATTAAAGTTTAGTTTATTTCAGGAATCTTGTATCATACTTCAATATGACTTAAAATTGAAACACTTTGTTTATATTTCCACTTCTTTTTATATGGAAACTTTGATTTACTAAAACTGAGGAGGAGGTTCCTTACTTACACAGCAACATAGATTAATGTCTTGAGAAGTGCAAAGACCACCATACTGTTTGAACCCTAACCCTACACAATAACTGAAACAAGCCTTTGCATTTGGACAATTCCCCTCCTTATGACAAACTACGTTCGCCGATCCTGAAACCAATGGAATCTAATTACTTAATAGTTGTAATCATCGTAGCTTTACATCGAATAAACAATGCAGCTAAAGTTTATTACCTGAAGTCAAGAGCAAAGCAATACACAGAATTCCAATGATGAGGCTGAGAGTGGTTATTCTTCTCGACATCTTTCAGAGATCAGGTTGCGTTTTCTCCCTTTCTTCTCTCTTCTCTCACTTCCTATGCTTATATCTATACAACATATCACTACTGTATATATAGAGAGAGCAGGGAAGATATTACAATAAACATGCATAAAACGTGTCCACCAAAAAACAAAAACGTTCGTCAATGGAAAAAAAATTCAGTCAAATAGAAAAATTAGTTTATAGAAAACATCATTTAATAAATATATACTATATTTATGATTATAAGATATTATAATTTGTAATTATTATTTTATTCAATGAAATTCATGTAAAATATAGAGAGAGCAGGGAAGATATTACAATAAAACGTGCCCACCAAAGAAAGAAAAAACGTGCATAGAATTAATGGAAAAAAATTCAGTCAAACAGAAAAGGGCGTTTATAGAAAATATTATTTAATAAATACATAATATTTATGATTTATTAAACGCAATATAATATATTATAATTTGTAAATTATTTTATTTAATGAACTTTTTGTAAAATATTTCAGTCACACAAAAAGAAAGCGTTATTATGAATGGTCAATCACTTACTTTATGAATGTAATAAATGCACTATACGTTATATGTCAAAGTTAACTAGACATTCTAATTAATAAATAAGTTATTAATGACACTACAAGAAAAATTATTTTTAGTGGGTTATATTTTAAATTTTTGAAAGTTTGAACTCCAGTTAGAGTGTGTTTGGATTTGAGATGATATGAGATAAAAATTTGAGGAAAGTTTAATTGTTTGGATTAAGAAAGATGGTAAGATTTAAGTGGAAAGTTTATGAATGATATGATAGATGTAATTGATAAAATATGTTTTTATAGATGAAATTATAGTTAAAATTAATTTAAGATTAAATATAATTAATTTATTAGTTGTAATTAATAAATTATTATCATTATTTAATTAAAAAAATTATAAAAGTATCAACTATTTTTTTAATTTTAATATTATTATTATTATTATTATTAATTTTTAATGTTAATATTATTAATAATTATCTTATTTTAATTATTATTATTTTATAATTTGATTGAATTTATTTATTATTTAACATAAAACATATGTTAAAAAATATTAAATTTATTTTACTTTATTAATATTTTCATATTATTTGTTATAAATTTAATTATTACGTATATTTTTAAATTACTTATTATGTTAAAATAAGAAAATAAATGTTTTTTATATTTTATTTAATTATAATAATTAAATAGATTATTATATAGGATAGAGTAACTTTCTTCGCATACGAGCGAAGAAAGTTTTAGCTAGGAAAGTTTCTTGTTTTTCCCACTTTTTTATCTCATTTTTCGCACTTTAAGTGCATTTCTTCGCTTCCCTATTTTCGGTCTGTTGAAACAAATAGACTGTATATATATTACCCGTGGTTTGGATTTTTCACGAAAAGAGTCAGCGTCGTTAAGTGGTTACCGATGAATTTTTATTAATTTCTGAATGATAATTATTAACCTCCTCCGTTACTTTTTTGGGATCTAAAACCTCTGTTAGTTTTTAGAGTTTCAACTCTCACTAGTTCTAGAAGTTTTAAACCCCCGCTATTTTTAGCGTTTGAAACTCCTATTATTTCCTAAGGTTTGGACCTCATAGAGGTTTGAAACCTCGCTATTTCTTACAGTTTGAAATCCATGACTTTCATCGATTTTGAATATAAACCGTGTTAAATGCATCTGCTTTTTTTTATCAATTTTATTGATTAAATTTATGAAACAACTTAATAAATCATAAAAATAAAAATATTAAAATTTAATCTAACATTCATAATAGCAACAAAGATTTGATAAGTAGTTTTGATAAGTAGTTTATACTGTAATGTAATAGTTAGAATGTCTGTTTATATTATCTTCCTAATAACTGATAATTGGTAACATTAATGGTAATGGCCTGTAAGCAACTTCATTTATTTCTCACTTAATGGTTAATATTATATTATTAAATATTATTTTATTTATTTATAAAAGTTATTATATTATTATTATAATTATTATTATTATTATTGTTATTATTTTAATTAGATTTGTTAGAATATTACTATTATTATTATTTTAATTTAAATTGTATAAATTTAATTATAATTATTGTTTCAATAATTATTATTATCATTTAAATTAAATTTGTATGAATTTAATCAAAATTATTATTATTATTTAAATTAAATTTATATGAATTTAATTAAAATTATTTTATTATTATTATCATTATATTATTTTATTTTAATTTAAAATAAATTTGTATGCCTTATTTTTTTTATTTTGTTAATTATTATTAATTTTTTAATAATTGTTAAACGTAACAAACATAGTGTCAAATAATTAAAAAATGATTGCGAGAAAAATAATTTTAATTAATGTCTTTAATTGAAATAGCGAGTATGTCACTTATAATTGACTAGCTTGAAATCATGTCTAAGTAAAAAGATTCATTAATTTAAAATCCTAACTGGCAGAATTTGCCCATTTTAGTAAATAAACTTTTTTTTTTTGCCCATTTTAAATATTAATTTGAAAAGGTACACTAAAATAAAGTACTTAGCGTCTTCCAAAGAAGGAACTCTCAAAAGACCACATCAATACATTAGATGTAGTGTAAGGTGTCTTTTATGTTGAGCACTATCTTGGGAAAGAATATTCTATGTTGTTTGTATAGGCACAATGCTCACAAAACTATAAAGTCTCCATTTAGTAGTTACCTAATAACCCTCGCTTAGACAAAACTTCCACTCCTCTCTTACTCATGGGGCCTAGATGCAAATGCGACAAAGAATTATCAAACACAAAGAGACACACAATGTAGAGTTTGTCACAGTAGAACCTTCCAAGACCTATGTCACTCCACTTTCAACATTGTTCCTCACATTACCATAATGTTCCTCTTCCATCACTCCACTTTCAACATTATTCATAAAACATTTAGCATCCAATGAATCCATTGAAATAAGTTTTTCTTCAATTCTAGAATGTGGCAAATGTCTGGCAATGACCTCGAGACTTATCTTACACACTAATATTGATAGACCCAATGCCCACAAATTTACACCAATTCATTACCCATCATAACATTACCTTCATCTCTTTCTTCATATGCATCAGAGAGACTCTTGTTTAAGTTTAGTAGAAAGTACAATATGAGTCTAAAATCCACAACTTAAAATAACCCAATCGTTTACTACAAACACTAGACAACCTTTATTAGACATATATAATTTGAACGATGACAAACAGCTATCTTTATTAGAGAATATATCAATCTAAATAGTGACAAACACTAGAAAATCTTCGTAAACTTCTAAATAACTCTAAAAATGAAAATTTTAGTTACGAAACATTCTAAAATCAAACTCAAATTTTATATTCAAATTTTTTTCACACCCAACAATCCTCTTCAAATGCTAGTCGTAAAGAAAGAAAGAAAAAAAAAAAAAAAAAAAAAAAAAAAAAAAAAGACAGAAAGAAAGAGTTTACCCATTCAATTAAATATTAAAATCTTCTTCCACACTATCTTATGGACATCAAGTTCTCTATAGAGATATAACTCCCATTTTCTTGTGAAAGGTAAAAGTTTGAAAAAACAAAAAGAAGGAAAAATAGGCATATGATGGATATTGATGTTAGTAGATTATTCTTTTCACTTTCCTGATTCCCCCTGTGCATAAGCTCCCATCGTCTTTCTATTTCTTTTTATTTTTTAAGCTTTACAAGTTCAAGCTTCCCCTATTTTTACTATAAACAACACCTTCAATTAACTATTCCGACCCTTCAACTAAAACATAACTATTTTATTTTCATCCAAAAATTTAAATTAATTTGCATACAAAATAAAATATACGCTTAATTAAATTAAATCTTAAACATAATAAATTTATTTATTCCTTATAAAAAAATATATCTCATACTTATATAATAATATAAAAACGGTCCTTACGTCACCTTAAAAGTCATAAATACATGATTCAAAAAAATCAACAAATTCATAAAACAATGGACACAAAAGAAAATAAAAGCATGTAATAGTGTGGACTATTTTATTTGTCGTATGCATACATGTAAAACGCATAAGAATTTAGTTTTACAATTTGGTTGGATTTCAGAAACACCAAAAAATCAAACCAAACACATCCGATTAAAAAAAATATTAATCCAATTTAAGTAAAAAAAAATGAATCGTTGTCATTTGCTTATCCATTTTTTCCTTTAGATAATTAATGGCAAGTAAATGTCAATATATTGAAAATGATCGATACAACTGTAAAATTGTTTTACACGTGAATTTAGTAATTGGAACTTGCAAATTCGAGATATAAGAATACAAACAATGTAAGGAAAAATATTTTAACGTAACAAAAATATCAAACTAATATTATTTAAATCAATATTGATGTACTTTTAAAGTACATGCCTAAATTTTAAATAATCCATGTGAAACAATAGCATTACAGAGAAATAATAATAGCCAATCTTTTGTAAATGACAACATTTTAAAATTAATTATTAATTCGAAGGATTGATAAAAAAAATAGTAATGAGGAAAAGAAATTATTGGCATTACATTTTTGTCATGTATAATTAAAATTATATACTATTTTATCAAAAATAACATCACTAAAAAGTTGCAATTCATATTTTTGGGCAAGATAAAAACAAATACACAACTACATTAAAAGTTAATTATTTGATAAAATGTGATATGTATTATTTATTTCAACGGTGATTACCTCATAAAATTTTGACAATTAATATTTTTAATCTTAACAAAAACATACACATATTTATTGTCTTAAAAATATTATATAAGTTATTTTATAGATTGAATAAAATCTCATTATTTTATAAACTTCATGTAAGAGGTCATTTCTTTCATTTCACTCTCTCATTACAATATAAATATATCTTCTTCTTTTTCCTATCTTTTTTTTGTAAGTTTTTATTCTTCATTTTCTTTATCTTCATCCCTTTGAAAATCATTTTTTTTAGATTGTGGTCATGCTCTACAATAGTTGAAGGACTTAATAATCATTTTATTTCCTTAGAGCTTTTAAATGTTGGGCTTCTTCTGGCTTAAGTTAGGGGTTTTTTGATAGTAATAAGCTTTAGGTAAAGGAAGCTACCTTACAAATATCAGGAGTGAACTTTTTGAGTTTTATGTGTGAAACTTCTATAGAGAAATCTAATGTTGCATGTTGAGTTAGCATAATTTTTTTACATGTGAGTTTGGTGTTTTTCTATCATGCATAAAATTTGAAAATCATGGGTTGTGCGAAAGTTAAAAGTTTTCCATTATAAGTGAAGCCTGAAGGATATAAGTGGTATGTAGGATTGATGTTCTTGAGGTATATAGTAATTCTAGAGTCCTCACTTGCATGTTGAAAAAGGAATTTTCTTTATTACGGAGTCTTCATTTTCTTTAATAGTAAATGTAAAGTATATTCATGTTGTGTCTAGAAGGAATAGTTTTACAATTAATAGTTTCATTTTTTTGGAAGAGTTGATATACTGGTGCTGAAGTTTTCATCCGAGTTGCTAAGTGAAGGTATCATATGAGTCACTTCAATGAGTGCTTTGTCTTATACCTCAATCAGCAAAAGTAGACACATTAAGTGAAAGTATCATCTATGTAACTATATTGAGGTGCTTCGTCTCATCCTCACTCAACGAAAGCATATGCGCTAAGTGAACTTTGTTTGACTCACTCTAATGAGTGTATCATATGATACTGTCGCCCAATTTTCATTTAAGTGGAAATATTGTTTGATATCTTTATTCAAGTGGTTTTTTCATAATTTATCTAAGTATGTATGTTTCGTATATGTATGTCCATATGTAGATTTATTGAACCATATTCTTAAATGATTTATTACTTTAGTTTAATTGAATATATATGCATATAATATGAATAAGAGTGACATGTTATTATATGATGTGTGATTTTGATGTTATAAATTTGGGATGATATGTGAACCACGAGTGAATGTAGGTATTACATAAAATTTATGTTCTAACAATCGTCTAAGACATTTGAGTGATGAGAAGTTGAATGAAATTTTTTGCATCATCAACATACATGTTGTAGTCTAAGAGTGAATGAGAATATATGTTGAAGTTTGGGTAAAGATGTATTTTAATTCCATCTTGATCCATGTAGTCAAGGTTTGCATATCTGAGGTGTTAAAATGGGTCCAATGTTATATTTCTGTTGAATAATACTTAATATGAATTTTCACGAAAGCGTCAGTAGATATTCTTTGATGATGAATATCCTCAACATGCGGATTCATGTGTGATATCATAACCTTTTGACCCAAAATATGACTCCTCATTGGAAAGATAATTTTCCTTCATCTAATCAGCCACACTATATTCAAAACTACAACAGAAATATAAAGTCAACATTTACCATAAATCTCTCACCTATACAGCAAGTTTAACAACAAACAACTCTAGTAACATTGCACAATCTGAACACATGGTCCATACTAATTCAAAATATATTTTTTATATTCCGAGAACCTTGTAACTTAAAGAACTAGTATTTTTGTTAAAAAAAATGTACTAGTATTTTGGCCTCCATGAGTAAATATATTACTATTTTTAATGCATGATATTCAATGATCTCATCTCATAAAACGTGTGAATAACTAAAGCATAAAAAACTAAAAAACTTAAGAATTAAAAACTGAAATAGAAAGAGGATAAAATTACTCGAGTTGCATTACTTTTGGTTTGCAGGAAAAAAAGTTTAACGTGTTGATTGATTTGGGATGAGTTTCATGGGTCAAAAAAAAAAAAATGGTTCATTTCTCCATTGATCGAGTGTTGTTTCTTTTTCAGCCCAAATCAGTTTACAGATTCAAATAAACTTTTCATCAGTATGTTAGCTTAAATTAGAAATTCACATCAAGAAAAAAATTAAAAAGTGAAACTTTTTTATAGTAACTATTTTCAAGTTATTAAAAAATAACTAAGACAATTGGAAAAATATACGAACATTTTGGTAACCTGAAGCAAAAGTCTGATCTTGCTTCACATCCCATATTTTTTAGGTTTCTAAATTATTTTTCCTAAGTATACCACTTTTCAAAATGTTAATTTTTTTTAAAAATGGAAAAATAATTTTCTGAAATGTCAAAATTTCAGCACTTTTGAAAAAGACTCTCTAAGATGTTAAAACTTTACTTTCGGAAAGTATTTTTTGGAAGTTATTTGTTGGGAAAACTCAGGGAATCAGTTTTCTTTAACAGAACCTTTACACTGTATGAGATAGTATATATTAGTAAAGTTGGGAGGTGTAAACAACAATTTGCTTTGAACTTAGAATCGAAGTAGAGGCCCAAAATGTCATAACTAGCCCCTAAAAAAAACATGCGCTTTATCCGTTTCTCCCATTGCTGTATGCTATGCTAATTGCTAAGGTTTGATCCTAGGAGGAAGAGGAAAACGATGAAAGGTTCATGTCTTCTTCCTTCTCACTCTCTCACCGGAATCAGGTTCTCTTTCTGCTCTTTTCCATGTTTAAGTTTTGTTCTGCTAATGCTTTGCTTCTCCCAACTATGCTATTTCCGTTCCATGCCACTTCTTTCTTCCTTGCAATGAATCACCTCAGGATAATCGCTTCAACTTTATTAATTGAAATTTATGCACATTACTACTCAAAACATACCAATAATTAAAGAAGTGAATGTTTTTCACTGCAGAATTTCTTTTAATAATTCAGGTCAGTCTTCGGTTAGGATGCATGTTTAATCTGTGATGCAAATAATGATTTCTGGTTATTTTATCCTCATTTTTTTGGTTGGCTACTCTTCATTTTAATGTACATTTCTGATTACAGTAATTTGTGATGGTTTGGTTTAATGTCTTCTGGTATCTATTACTAGGACAAGCAAAGAGCTTCCGCATATGCTATCATTATGTGAGTTGAAAAGCATAGCATGCTTCTCAGTTTGTAATCAAAGGCAAAATTGCAATCAAAAGCTTTACATTATTCCCATTAGGACTGCTTCTGTTCGGGTCCGCATCGCAAGATCTTCAGTTGGGTCATTGGAATGTGGTGGGACAGGCCCACATAGTGATGCTCATTCAGGATTTTCAGTTCCGAATGACCATCAGAGGTTGGAATTTGTTCAAATGATATTGTGATTTCCCTTTCTTCTAGTGTTTATGCCTGTTGTATTTTCTAGTATTTCCAAGTTTTAATTTTGTGCCTTAATTTTCTTACCAATGTATTGGAATTTATAACTTAAATTGTTCATTTTCTAATTGACAATGCCCCTTGCCTTTGGAAATTTCACATTCTACAGAATTGGCAGTTTAGAAAGGGAATTGGAAGAGTTATTTGATGAAGTGAAAAGAATGATTAAAATGGGAAACAAAAGTGATGCTATAGACCTGCTAACTGCGAATTACGAAGCCGTCAAAGAGAGCCTGAATGCAGGTACTAAAGGCATAGAAGAAGCTGCAATTTTGGATGTCATAGCACTAGGTTACATGGCTGTTGGAGACATAAAATTTGTTGGATCTTTGTTGGATATGGTATTTCCCCCTTTCCTTCTGATATTGTACATTCTTTTGTCATTTTCATATCTAGTCTAGTTGGGTAACTTAAATTATGTCTGCACGGCATGCCATTAGTTGAACTCTGAGAATCTGCATGGCTTTTTTACTGTTCTAGAGTAAGACTTCAGCATACCAATTTATGAAGAACTAATAGAACCCAGATTTTACTATAATGAGATGGTGTAAGAGTACAATGAACAAGTCAATTGTCGGGTTATTTTTGTTTTCCAACATGAGTTAATGAATTTGTCATGGTTTCTGGAGCAAGAATGAATAAATGGTCATTGCTTGCCAAAAATGTATGCAGTTAAATTATCTGCAATCACTCTTCTTGACTGACATTCTTGCATGAGGCTGAGTGTTTCCACTAGTGGGGTTAGTGGTTACTAATTTTATATCGGTATCACATGTTTGATTCCCTTGTACTGAAATAGTTTCCTCTGTGTATGTCTTGGTTTATATGTACGCAAATGAAAATTGAAAACATTTATGTTTCACATTTTTGCTGAAATGCTAGTGTTACATTTGCACACCTCTTTCTGTTGTTCCCTTTTCTCTGTGGAGTGCATTCTTATATTTTCATTGATGGCCAGATGAAAGAAGTCGTTGACAATTTGAAGGATGATGCACCTCGTCTGGATTCAATACTTATTCATATGGGAAGCATGTATGCAACATTGAACATGTTTGAAAAATCATTGGACACGTATCAGAGGGCTGTCTACATTATGGAGGGGACCTACGGTGAGAACAATTTTCAGTTAGTAATGTTAGTTTTATTTAGTATTTGATTTTATTTACCTGATATGAAGGACTATGGCTGGTGTTATGTTGTGTTGCTTATCTGTTTGAATGAAAATCTAGAGCTATTTTCTTGAGATTTTTCAGTTGTGCATGTCTAGTTAGAAGTTATTTTCAACGGTTTCAATCTCCAGATACCTTAGCAGAAATGATCTGCAGTGAAGCTAACTTTGCTTTTAAATTCGCTTTCATCAAAATTTTTTATATTCTCAATAATATAATCTCTTCTTTTAGGTAAGGATAGTACTTTTCTTGTCACGCCTTGTTTGGGTATGGCAAAAGTTCTTGGCTCTTTCGGAAAAGCAACAAAAGCAATAGAGATTTACCAGCGTGTGATCACTCTTTTGGGATCAAGTAGAGGTGCCCAAAGTAAGGATTTGGTTGTACCTTTACTTAGCCTTGGCAATCTTTTACTCAAAGAAAGGAGAGCCAATGACGCTGAAACTCATTTTACTAGGTTAATTTAGTTTCTCCTTCCATATCCAGTGCATTATTGACCCTGCTTTCTTCTATATTACCCGTATTTTTGTTTGGTTTATAGAGTTCTAGACATATACACTAAATTATATGGACAAAATGATGGAAGAATTGGGATGGCTTTGAGTTCCCTAGCCCAAGTTAAGAGTGCTCAAGGTAACTTTGTAAACTTGCATATACAATTTATTTGTTCTTTGTATATTCCATTTATATTTATATCCCCATTATTTTTCTTTCTTTCCTGGTCGTGCAGTTAACTTAGTGTTGATTAGAATTTCTTCCATGTATGGTGTGTCATGCAGAAATGATGGAATAAACACCTGCATTCAAATTTATTTGGTCTTAAGTTATATATGGAAATTACTTTGCTGATGCTATTTTTTATTTAGATGTAAACGGTGTCCACGCACGGTCCCTGGTTTCTTCTTTGTTGTTTTTGTTTTTGTTTAAGAAGGGGGGAGTTGAAACCTGTTACTTATTGATGTACCATAAATTTTGCAGGGAAATCAGATGAAGCAATACAATTGTTTAAACGTGCTATTCAGGTCATGAAGGATTCAAACTACTTGTCACCAGATGACAGTATAATGGAAAAGATGAGGGTGGATCTAGCTGAATTACTTCATGCCGCTGGGAAGTAAGCTTCCTTATAACCTTGGTTATATGAATGATAGGTTTAAGTGTTTTTGGGTGTTTAAGAATGAAGTCTAACAAGTAACAACATAGAATAAATTTGTATTACCTCTTGTTTTTTATATAAATGGTTTTGCAATATCACCCTCCTAACACCCCGTTCTCTCTGAAAACCCCAAAAGAAAATAAAAGAAGGAAGGAAGAAAACATAAAGGAAAAAAAAAGTAAGATTAAAACGTCAAAGCTGGTTGGTTTTGAATTGAAGCTTTTTGTTTTGTTTAATTAAAAGAGGACAAGAAGGCAGAGAGCTATTAGAGGAGTGTTTGTGGATCACTGAGAGGCACAAAGGAAAGGAGCACCCCAGCCTGGTGACACACATGATAAATCTTGCAACTTCGTATTCACGGTCAAAGAATTATGCAGATGCCGAGCACCTGTTGAGAAGAAGTTTGCAAATCATGATAAAGCATAAGGGAACTGATGACCAGTCCATCAGCTTTCCTATGTTACATCTTGCAGTTACACTCTACCATTTGAAAAATGATGAAGAAGCAGAGAAACTTGCCCTGGAAGTTTTGCGGATCCGTGAGAAGGCCTTTGGAAAAAATTCCCTTCCTGTTGGTAAGCCTTCCCATACTTCATTGAAAACCTGGTCAGGCTCAAATTAATCTATGATCGAGTTATTCATAATTCAGGGCACTCAATTAATTGTGTTGCATTTCACTGATGAGCGTAGTAATACAATTCTTGCATGGCAGGGGAAAAACTGAGCCTTAAGTTTCCTGTTTCTTTTAAGTTTTTTGGATGAAATTGATATTTATCATATGTTATGCATGGCAGGTGAGGCTTTGGATTGTTTGGTGTCTATTCAAACCAGACTTGGTAAGGATGACAGTGAGTTGCTCGAGCTGCTTAGAAGGATCCTGAGTATCCAAGAAAGAGAATTTGGATATGAAAGTGAGGAGGTTTTGACTAGCCTGAAAAAAATTGTATACTACTTGGATAAACTAGGGAAGAAAGATGAAAAGCTTACACTTCATAGAAGATTGTCTGTGCTTAGGAAAAAGTATAACCAGATGGTTAACTATTAAGAGGGTATTAAGTGATGATTATGACTGTTTGTGATGTTTATCCTTCCTTCGTGCTCTAAGTGTGTGTTTCCATGCGTTGCTTTCTGGTGAGAGGAACCTATACGGATGCCTAATGCCTTAGTGCTTCTCCTTTAAGGGGTTTAGTCTGCCAATTCAGACTCAACTTAAAACTAGAGTTTAACTGTGTGTCGGTGTGAAACAATTTTACGCCATCATCTAATCACAAATTATTATTGATATATAACCTATAAAGTAATTGATAAGCATGCGTTTGATTTAGTTTTTCTTTTTAAATCAAGAGAGCTTAAAAAATTGTTTGAAGATGAATTTGACTAGTAAAATGCAAAATGTGGGTGTGGACTGTGGAGAGAAAGTCCTGAGTGGAAGTTATCCTATACGAGAGTGCAACTAATTAAATGAATGGTTAGGATGCAAATCTAAGCGTCGTTTTCTTAATTAGGAGAAACGGGTAACTGATTAAATAAGACTAGTAAACATCAGTGGGTGATAATAATACTATTTTCTGAAACGGGAATAAAAGCATACACTTCTCCCTGGGTAGTGGCATAAATAATTGTGGTACATTTAAAGAGATAAGGTACATAATGCCTTAAAATATAAATATATTTAATGCTTACCATAAAAAAGACAAAAGTTTATTAAAATTGTTGTAAGAGAAATTAAAACTATTTAAAAGAAGAGTTTTTATACATTGACAACCTTAAGTGTCAACATACCCAGATTACAATCCCACGTGGCAGTGATATGATGAATTGGAATTGGTTCTTATTGACGAAATTAGTCCAGTTTGACAATAAGATAAAAAAATAGGGTTAAAATATGTATTTGGTCTCGAGCTTGATCATAAGATAAAAAATAAAGTTAAAATATGTATTTTGCTCTCCAGCTTGACAATAAGATAAAAAATAGGATTAAAATATGTATTTGGTCCAGCAACAGCTTCCTTCCTCCAGTGTTTCTTCTAGTTATATTTACATGAAAAACATTAATACTTTTAATAATACATAATTAATGAAAATATAAATATATTTCTAAATATTAAATATATAAATTCATTTTATATATTCAAGTCAGTTAAAAGTTAACTATCAACTATGGATTATTAAAAAAAAATATTAAAAAAATACTATTATACAATTTTTTTTGTACTATATATATATATATATATATATATATCATTTCTAAGTAAAAATATTTGTAATATAAATACATTTTTAAATATTATAAATATATATTAAATTTATATTTAGTCAATATATTTAGAAATTAACTATTAAGTATTGATTTAGAGAAAAAATTAAAAATATTATTACAACAATTTATTTAGTTTTATTACTATTATCATCATCATTATATATATATATATATAAGTACTTTTTTTAAAATACTAATATTTATAATAATATATAATTAATGTAAATATAAATATCTCTGTAAATATTAAAAATATAAATTAAATTTATGTTTACTTTAATGTAAGTTAAAAATATAAATGATGGATTTGGTGTGTGGTCAGATACTTAAACTTAGTTAAACACCTTGTATGAAAAAGGTTAAACACTTAGGTGTCATGGCACAGTACGCATGTCTCTTGGTAATTGTTGATAAGGGGTTGAAGTATGGAGGTGAGGTGACCACATGATTGCTGGTTGTGTTGTGCTATAGTGGGTGGTTAAGAAATTGAACACAATTAAACACTTGTATAATCATATAAAGAATTCAACTATGGAGATTCAACTTTAAACATAATTAAACACTTAAAAATTAAAATAATATATATATGTTTATAAAAGTAAATGTATTTCTAAAAATTGTTTTCTCTAATAATTAACACTTAATATAATTAACTTACAGTAACGTAAACATAAATTTGATTTATATTTTTAATATTTACATATATATTTATATTTGCATTAATTATATATTATTATAAATATTAGTACTTAAAAATAAAAATAACTTTATATATATAATGATGATGATAATATTAATAAAAGTGAATAAATTGTTAAATAGTATTTTTAAATATTTTTTCTCCAAATCAATACTTAATAGTTAATTTCTAAATACATTGGCTAAATATAAATTTAATATATATTTTTAATATTTAAAAATGTATTTATATTTTCATTAATTGTGTTTTATTAAAAATATTATTACTTAGAAATTATATATATATACAAAAAAATTTATAATAATATCTTTTTAATATTATTTTTTTCTAATAATACATAGTTGATAGTTGACTTAAATATATAAAATTTCTAACTTATTTAAATATATAAAATACAGTTATATATTTAATATTTAGCAATATATTTATATTTTCATTAATTATGTATTATTAAAAGTATTAATGTTTTTCATTTAAATAAAAGTGAAAGAAAACTTTTGAAAAAACCATTTCTATTTCTATCTTTATTTACGTTAACTCTAAATATCATCTCAATCGTTGGTACAAAATTGTATGACAAATGTGATTGTGAAACTAACATTTTCCAAGAAATAAGCAAAATATTTTCAAAGAAGAGTCACAAGGGACTGCGTAGGTGTCACCGTTAGAAGCCTTTGCAAACTACGTTGAGAACGATGGTGACACAAAGTTCCGAGAATCTGGACACTTGGACAAGAAAGAGAATAAAGAAGTTATACAAAAAAAAATACAATTTTTATGTTTTTTAGTTTATTTAATAATTTTTAAATCAATAATATAATTTAAAAAAAAACTTAAATCCACACTATAAAGAAAAAAAAAATCAAATGTATTTTATTTAGGGCACACCAATTGATGTTAAAGAAAGAGTGGAATAGAAGGACGAGGGAACAATAATTCAGAAAGCATGGGATGGGACTATGACAAGGGAACAAAAAAGATAGATATTTAGGAGCATGGGTGTAAGTAACACAATTATCGGTTTTTTTTTTTTTTTTTTTTTTTTTTCTTCTTTGACGTTGTTCTGAATACAAGGACCATGCTTTTACATTAGTATTACAAGCAATGCAAAACACGCACTCTCACTTGGACAGGTGTACAAGCAACGTCTCGAACATGTTTCGGTGTCACAAGGAAGTTCACTTCAGATGATAATCAAGGCAAGTTCTCTCTCTTTCTCTCTTCGTGTCCTTTAATCAGTTAACTGAATATTCTTGTCCTTGCTTCTTTGGGATCTCATGTAGTTTGTACTGTTAAGTTTCGCTCAACCTTGTTTCTTCTTTTGTTGGGATTTATAAATGGATCTTTTTTTTTCCCCTTTATGAGGTTTGATAGTTTGAGCGTGTAACTGGCAAGAGAATTCGAGAAAGTTCTCATCTTTGTGATGTTCTATCGGAGACATTCACTCCTTCCAGAATCTCTAAGCGGAATTTTTCACACCCAAAATCGACATGTTCCTTGTCTTTCAATTAACAACCCCAAGTTTTTTTTTTTTCTTTTTTAACTGTTGCAATGCATTGGTTATATTACTCATCAAAAGCTTCTTATTGATATTGGGTTTTCATGACTCCAGTCCATGGTGCTTTAACAGTTAGTTTTCTTGCAACTTAGGTCTTCCTGGGAAGAAGGGCAAAGAAAGTTTGCTCTTGTTGGATTTCTTCTCTTCTATCGAAAGAAATTTTGGTTGAGTCATTGACCTTTTGGTCTTCTTGCTTTCCTGCTTGACTCGTGTTTGAAGATGAATGTTCTTTCTCTGTTAATGATAGGGAAATAGAAACATGATTGATCATCAACATTCTACAATAATTTTTGTGGGGATTTTGGCAACAATTGTTAGAGCTGGTGGACCTACTTTTCCTGTGTTCGTTCTGCTTTCACAAAACTTTTTCATCTAAATTGAAATATTGGTAATTTGTTGACCTCTTACAGTATATATTTCACATTTCATTGAGATTTTAGTTTGCAATTTACCTAGTTTGTATGTAATATTATAATGTTTTGAGTTTGTGTCTTACTGAATCAACAGATGCCGGATCCTCCAAAAGTTGCCTCGTAAAACTGATCATTGTTCAGAGACTAGCACTAATGGCGTCAGCAGAAGGGAAGGCACCTTATACAGCTAATTGTTTTACTCAAGATTTCTGCATTTCCCTGAATACTTCGCGTGATCCTTCAGCAGTTTCAAAAAAAATAGTATCTGATTGGGTTCCTTGTGATTCTACTAATGACCATATTCATGCCAATTCAGTGTGCATGCCCCATGATCTGAATTCTGATAAACTACCAGAAATGAAATGGTGGCTACATGTGAAAAGTGATTTGGGTGATGAAACAAATTATACATGTCAACATCTGAACTCCTACGAGTCTGATTTTGGTGCCTTCTATGCTGAATTGGTTAATGGAAATGTCAAGAGTGGGGCAGGTCAATTGGTCAAAGAGTTCGATACTTTTTCTGATTTGGAAAGTGCTAATTTATCTGTAGAGCACCCGCGGCATGTCTCTCCTACATGTATGAAAAACAACAATACCAGAATGCCAAAATTTGAGGCTTCACTGAACACTGATTATCATTTTACTCCTAAGAAGAAAGATCAGGGGGAACTATGTTTTTCAGACAGTCGTTTTATGGATTGTGATATTTCCAATTTCTTGGTCTCTGAACAAGTTAAAATGACGTCATCTGATTTAGAATCACATCTGATGGGAGCTGAGGAAACTGGGCCTTGGTGGCGCACTGCTGGAAAAGATGAGTTGGCTTCCTTGGTTGCTCGGAAGTCACTTGAGCATATTGAGAATTGTGATCTCCCGCATCCCCAGACTAATGTTAGTCAGAGACCTCTCTACCCTAAAGGTGTTGGTGTTGACCATGATAAGATTCTACCATCATCTTTGAATCATAAAACCGACTCTGCTTCTTCTGATGCAGATGGTTATACAACGGGAATATCCACTTCTGACTGTTCATTTCAGGACTCAAACAAGCATTCCAGGTAATGGTAGAGGCATACTTTACGATTTTTTAGTTGTTTTTTGCAATCTTTGCCATGATGGTTGGTCTATTTTGTAAGAAATTTGATGTTTTCTCGTGTTAACATTAAGTTTGACTAGGGTTAAGGATTGTTATTTATAGATGATATCTAAATTGAGGTACCTTGTATGTATGCTGCTTCAAAATGCTATTTATTGGGGAATGAAGCTTGTTATCGGTTCCAAACCTTACATTTTTCATTCGAGATAGTACGCATTTTTTTTATATCTCACGTAAGTATCACGAAGATGCCTCCTCATGATTACTAATGTGGACAGGTTTTAGAATCTTTTTTTTTTTTATTTCGACGGATGTTTGGCTCTGACTGCTTGCCATTACGGATTTAAAAGTACTTTTGGTTATTCATCTCATGCTATCAGGGAATTTGATGATATACGAATTTAACTGAATTTAAACTTGCCTTTGTATATGATAAGAAACTAATTGTATGAATGTGTAGAACTACCACAAGTGTAGGAAATAAAGTAATTTATGAATTTAATTCACCAAAAAAAACCATCGATGGTTTTTCTAAGATTTTAGAAATATATGTGGACGCTCTCTTTTCAAGCTATATTTCGATCCTTGAAGGATACGTTTTGCCTTCTGACCTTGAAAGATTTGCACAGACACTCCATTCTTGGAAATTTCAGATACAATGATAGATCATAATTGTTGTACTAGATATATTGAATTCCTGACTAATGAGATACGTAGGAATTTAGGAAGCATACTAAACACACACTTGGTGACTTTTTTTGGAATTTGTTCTTGTAACTTTTATACTGTTGAGTTGAAATCTCATGATTATTCTATGATCAATTTACTAATAAACTATACTCCATATGTTCAGTTTCAGCCAGAGCACAGATTCTAGTTCAAGCAACAAAGGATGCCACATAAATTCTGAGAACAGCAGCATGTCTGAGCTATTGAAAGCTTTGTGTTACTCTCAAACAAGAGCAAGAGAGGCTGAGAAAGCAGCACAGCAAGCTTACAGCGAGAAGGAGCACATGCTGAGTCTCTTTTTTCGACAGGCATCACAACTCTTTGCTTACAAGCAGTGGCTCAACATGCTGCAGCTGGAGAACCTCTGCCTGCAACTCCGAAACAAAAACCAGTCATTGCTAAATCTCTTTCCAGCATCCTTACCCTGGACCCCATGCAGGGGAATGCTGCTTAAGAACAGTCATGACAAATCTGGGAAGCGGAAGAATAGTAACAAAAGATGTGGGATTACAAAGTGTGTTGTTGCTTTTGCAGTGGGAATAGGCCTTGCTGGTGCTGGTTTGCTTCTCGGTTGGACCATGGGATGGATGTTTCCTCCGTTATAGAGGACATCTTGGTTCAGACATTGACTAGCATTAATGTCATGCTTCTGCTATGCTTTTCTGGAATTTGAGTTCTGTTGTGCTGAAAAGATTCACAGGAGGGGATTTACGATGTTATCCGTGGTTTCCATGCTTATGTGCATATTCCTCATACATTTGTCAACATTAGTTGTATATATTTAAGAACATATGGTGTAGAAAGATCCACGTCCACCTTGGAAAAAGGCTTGGTCGTGGTTGTAGTGCAGAAAGAATCTGTTTAGAAGATATGTATGAAGTTTTCTAAGTATCAAATGTACTTAGTTACTTGAAATATGTAAACGGTCAAAATAGTTAGTCAGGTCTGTGGGTCAGATATGGATATCATTGCCATATAAGGTGCTTCATCTGTTTATCTTTCACTTGTTGTGTATCTCTTCGCCCTTTAGCTTTCAATTCTTCTTTAACTCCTTTTATTATTCTTAGCCTTGAACATTCTGGGTTTTGATTTGTCTTCCTCTTTTCTTCCAATCCTATTCTTGTATTTAAAAATGCAGTCCTTAATTAATTTTGTGGTTTGAGACTAGTCTTTGACTTCTCTAATTAACTTGATCTTCAAGGAGAGTTACGGTTATTTACATCTTAGCAGACCAACTAAAGATAAACATTTAGAAAACAATTATTTTCCGGTAATAATTGTGGTTACCAATGTCAGAGGGGTTTGACTGTGCTTTCTGTAACGTATATAGTCACTAATAGTATTATGTAACACACATTACCACCACTACACATCACAGATTATGATGGGGTACGGAAAGGCTTGCCATGTTGCCCTGAAAGTTTCCCCATGTCCATGCATGTTTGTGTATCTTGAGAAAATCTGATTTGAAAACTTCTATTTAAATCAATAATTAGTTAGAACATGTTTGAATTGAATAACTGAGATGACAATTACAGTGACCTCGAAAGGGATTGTAGATATGAAGAAATGGTTTCATTATAGATGCATATGCAACCTTAGCTGTTGATTAGTAGATAATTAGTCTGAAATTTGAAACTTTCAAAAGCTACACCGGTTATTTCTCACTAGTTAACGATTCAGTTCACTGCTGCAATTGCAATCCAACGTAGTGAACGATGCATGACGATCTTTAATGGATGGTGTTGAATGTTATCATGAGTAGTGCAGCCTTTCCTGTTTAACTGCAAAATTTGTTACTATCTTCAACAGGTGAATATAAAAAATTGTACAAATTTACTTCATGCACGAGTTAATTTCATTTGATAGACAAACTTACTTTATTTCTTTTTCTTTCTTTTTTACTAGAAATGTTTAAGAGAAGTTTACATAAAAAAATTGTAACTGATTGGCAATGGACGTAATCAATCAGAGTTATAAACTGCATATATGGGCCCAAAAGCTACTGTTTAAATGCAACTTATCTTTTCAGTTGAGCTAAATGAAAGTTGTGAAACATTGTTTGGTGGAAATATTATATAAAAATAAGGATAATTTCTTGATGCATTTATTTAGAAGGAAAATGGCAGTAGGTTTTAAGTAGTTGGCTGGAACTTCGAATGTGAATTGATGCGCATCCACTTTAGGTGCAAGAAATAATGGCCATTGACAAGGACATGTTGGCATTTTTTCACTTTTTTCAAATGTAACAAATGTAAAACTCCATTAAATTGCATTTAACATACCTAAGATTAGTTGTCACAGTGAAAATAATTGACCCACGAAGTTTTCCACCTGTTGAGGTTTCCTCATAGCATCAAAAGAAACAACACATATACACTCAATATTACACGTTCTAGATCAACGACTACAAATCCAATTTCCATTCATTTTGTTGCTTACACCTTAGTTTGTTTCCATCAGACGTTATGGCTAAACAATTGGAGGAACAGTCATGCGCCTTGAACTTCAACTTGCTACAAAAAGAAAAGATAAATGATGCCAACTTTACTTGATTATATAACAACATTCATTGTTCAAAATAAAGCTTGAACTATTACACTATCCCATATCATAATTTTGGGTGCTTAGTTACACAAAGTAAAACAAAGATAAAGGAAAGGTACGTATAAATGTTCATTTTTAAAGGACAAAGAAGTGCAGCCTATCAAACTAGCAAGCAAAATTTGATTTGTTTCCAAGATTCTATGACATATTTCCCTTGCATTCTATTGGTTCTACCGTATCAGTACTCGTCCAAGTATGTATATAGCATGTCATCCTTCTTAGACTTGCGCCTACTTAGTAAGGCCTTCAGGAGACGTTTACTCTTACTGGGGTACTGTTCTACGTCTTTGGCAGGGTCTCTTTCGGCATATAATCGCATTGAAGATGATTTGCGTGGCTCTGAAGGGTACTGGTGAAAGAATAAACAGAGACAGTTAGATAAACTACTGAGGTTATTGGTGATATGCTGAGCAAACAACCATGATTTATGTCTACTCACCCTTTGTCTTGCATCAGAAGGATTTGGTGTGGTGGGTCTGCTCGGATTTGGTGTGGTTGGTCTGCTTATCTTAGGTGTAGTAGGCCTACTTGACCGAGATCCGGTGCGCAGAAGGGGGAACCGGTATGGCGAAACCGATCGCCTCTCTTCAGTGCATGCAACAAGATTGTAATAGTGAGATTTAAATCCTCATCTTTTATGTGAAAATGGCAGAGAAATTCAAGGAACCAATATGGAAAACACTAGGCATAATAAATAAAAAAACTCAAGAATCAAGATATCTTAGTGTATTATGTGCACACAACCTAAATCCTTTTTAGGCATGGTTGAAGAAGAAGTGAATGAAAAAGCTCCAGATCTCTGAGGTTGTAAAGAAGGTGACGGAGAACGCCCTCTTCTGCATCAAAATAAAGAATTACATCAGGATCTTATTGTGACAATGACCATCTTATCAATCCTAAAATAAGATGTGGACTTTGTAGTTACCTCGCTGTAGATGGTGGTGTTTCTCTGATTGTAGCTCGAACAGCTTTAACGCAATAAAAGGAATATGAGCTTATATCTAATGTTAATCCCTAGATAAGTGGAATGAAAATACTAGGATAGAAAGAGATACCATTCCTAAAGTGAGGCCAGTCATCTTCGTCATCTAGGTTGTAACCCTCATATTTTGACTTTGTGCGGTTGGCACCATGCATGGTCTCCCCAACTGAACTTGTGAATTTAAGGAATGTGAATATGTGATCATTCAACATCATAAACATAGATTGCAATACAAAAAGGAACAAAATACAATAGAAATGGAAAAAGGAAACAGCACCATATGAAGAAAGAGAAGAGGAAAATGCAAGATACTTGCCTGGCAGGATATAACGCTTGTGATATTTTGGAGTACTGATCACCAATGACTGTTGGGTACGCCCCTCGTGATCCATATACTCTTGACACGTCTTTATTCTCTGTGATACCACATTGTTGGTGATCATGTTAGTTATCCCTTAATCAAAATTTGAGATAAAATATAGATAATTCTTAAACAGGCATGGATTCACTATGGTCATCAATATCAGCTACCGACCACTAAATTCACCAACTACCATTATCTAATGTAATAAAATCATTTTACTCTCCAAATTTTTATTTTACTGGCTATTGCAAGAGAACAAAAATGAACTTTATCAAGATTGTAGTGATTTGAAACATACTGAGAGACAGGACAAGTAAAACAACACGGTACAAGAAGCTGGGTGATAGCATAACTTGTTTTATGTGGTGCTTTGTAGTTAATGCACAACACAAGCAGCTTTGATGGTGGATGAAGGGGCAGTGCTGGGTACAGTGCAAAGGCTTACTGGTTGTTATTTCTTGGTGCTAGTGAGGTTTAAACAAAATATTGGATATTGTTTGCTTTTGGGTGCTGTTGTGCGTGAAAAGTTATCAACTGTTATTGAGAATTTTATCCTATGCTTCATCTATTGTTTTGTTTCAACCCTTGTCCACTTTTAAAATCAAACATGGAACAAATATTTGTTGGAATGTCTTCTTTCATTTTTAACAAATTGAACACACACGTCAAGGTCATACAAAAATAATATTTACATTACCAAGAAAACCTCTGAGTTTCTCGATTAAGACCTAAAATAGTTCTGAGATATTATAAATAGTGCTTTCAATTCTTTTCTTGGATCATGGAATTAAAGATTTCAATTGGCATATATGTAGGTAACTTTTAGCAGAAGTTTCTCTGACGAATACAACACTAATTACCAAGCAATAAAGACATTTAGATAACTGGATATTTATAAATGTCCTGGAGTTTTCAGTGAAAAAAGAAGAGTTATATATGAAATGGTTTTTGGAAAGTCTTCACAGAATTAATTCTCAGCATTGCATGCAATAAACATCAGTTTTTCATAGCTCAAGGAAAAATGTGACTAACAAGTCGTTTTGCTCATTCAATATGATAGTGCTATCAGTTTTTCATCTTAAAAATTATTTTAAGCATTGTTTTAGATGACTTTCTCCATCTGAAGCTAAATGGAGATCATTAGGTATACCTGTTCAATACAAGATACTCTTAGATCTGCTACGGAAACTTCAACAACCTTCTCATCCAACAGATCATTTACTTTGTAGGTCACAGAACCTAAATGGTCCACTGTATTTACTAGAGCTTTGATGGCATAATCCTTCAATGTTTCTACCACTCTGAAAACATAGAAAAGAAAGAGAAAACAACAATAAAGAGAGGATATTAAGGATATGGCAGTATCAGCATAAATATGGACCAGCTCTAGCAAAGCAACTCACATTTGCTTTTGGTCATCGTTGGTGTAAGAGAGTTCAAAATATTCAGCTGCTGAATATAATTGTGCTCTCAGATTCTTCAAATCCTAGGAACAGAGATGCAACAACAAAAACAAATATCAAAACAATTTATCCCACTTAATTAAGAAGTATATTCTAAATTAAAGCCACAGAGGCATTAGAATGATCGTAAGTATTAAGATTGAAAACAAGGCCTCTTGAATCAAAAAGCTATATAGAAAAGGAAACCAATATCCCCAACTAAACAGCAAGTACAAAATCATAAGTACCTTCAAACTATCATCGAAGAGCAAGCTCTGCTGCATAAAAACCTCATCATAATTGGAAGCTTCTTGAGATACAAGTTGGGTTGCAGAAGTTGTTATTTTCCCCATAAATGAAAGTCAAGGAAGAAGGACCACCTAGTTCATAAAGGAAAGATTAAAAATCAAAAAACGATACCAACTTCAAAGTCAAGTTGTGAGAGTGAAGAGGATAAAAAAGAAAGGGGTTGCCAAAGGAAAACAGAAACAGATTAAACCAAAATCAGAAACACCTTTTAGACCAAGACAGTGAAAGCTAAAAGCTCTTGATAAAATACACAATAAGAACAACGGAAGCTGAGAAGAAAGATAAAGAAGGAGACAACCTCTTCTGTAACAACTAATAAGATACCAAAAGCTGATTATTCTACAAAGCATACAGTTCTCTGAAATAGTATACATATTAAATATAATTCTCTGATACAATTTTGGAACAACGAAAGCCAAAATTTTAAACTAAAAGGCAAAATTCCACAGTTTTTGCCGAATCTTCTACAACACTCACATTGTGTTAAAATCTAAACAAATAAACCCTCAAAAGCAAACCCGACCCAATCCTTAAAATCATCGAAAGTTGCAAAATTCTCCACAAACAAGTCCAAAACAACAAGGGAACAAACATGGGTAAGTGAAGATGGTTACTTTTCAAAGCTCAAACAATTAACCCTTCTCCAAACAACTCCCAGAAACCAATTGCAAGAAACCAAGGTGCTTACTTTAAGCAGTTAAGAAAACAAACCAGATAGCGGGAATGCAGAAACCAAGCTAGCAACCCTTTTGAAGAAGTTTCTTGGTGTGGTCAAGAGGAACATTGAAAGTGAAAGTGTGAAAACCCAGTTGCCATTGGAAACCAAATGTCAAATAAAAGTCACTGTGCGATGACCCTTCACTACAGCACTCACACCAAAACGGTTAGGTGTTGGGATTTTGACTGCAAAAATGGAAAGGGACAGGTCAAGTTTTGCAACATGTACAGTTGGAGAGTAGAGAAAGCGGAAGAGGAGAGCACGTCGGAACATTGGCTGAGGAATCCACAGAATTTTTAATTATATGTCATTCCCTAATATTATAAAAAAAACATTTTTTTAAAAAAAGAAATGAAAGGGAAAAGAAAAAATGAGTCTTGCTGCTTTGGGAAGCAGAAACTGACCAAGACAACCCCACTTAGCATCATTGTCATTTGAAGGTCCCAGATTTTTTTTTAATTTCCTTTTGTTTTTTTTTTCTTTAATTTCGGAAGGGCCTGTTTGGTTTTTCATAAAGGAGTAGCAAGTAAACACAAGGTTTTACTTTTATCTTTGCGGGTCTTCTGACTTGTATTTGTCCAAAGTGGATGAAGTTAGTGACAGGAATAATGCAAATTTTAACATATACCATTCTTCCATATGCAACAAGACGATAACTAGTGTTAAATATTGTTTGTTGCAAAGCAGTCTAAAAAGAACCATTTTTTATTTAAATTAACAGAGTTTTCACATTCTAAATATGATTTTTAATCATGGGAATGACTTTTTTTATCATTTTTAATGGGTGATGTCTTTGACAATTTTATGGATGACTAACTCTATTAAAGATCTAAATGATCACAAAATTGAAGAAAAAAAATGTTTCCAATAAAATTGAAAGAAAAATACTTCATTTTTTTTTTTTGTTAGAGTGACTGACAGAAGTCATTAAATTCAGTTTAGTTGGTTGGGTAAAATGTGTGAATTCTTTAGTATTTAACTTTTACTGAGAAGAATAGATATTTATGAAAAGATGGTAGAAAAGAAAATATTAAAAAGAAGTGTTGTTTCATGATGTAAGTTGAAATAAAATTAAAAAAAAAGATCAATTTTAATTTAAAGTATTAAAACATTCCACATTTTCTACCCTGTTGCATTTCACTATCATTTAAAAATTATTTTTGTTATATTAAAATGTTTAACAACGGTCCCTTCTTCACTGCTCCACCGCCACAGTCTTCAATCCCACGCAACTGTCACTATTTCACTATTCTGTTTCGCATCCTATGATATGCTATGATGCACCTCCTCTGCTTCTTTTTTGTTTTGTTATGTGTGGTACACATACATAGTATAAAATTATTGAATACATCTAACTAGTTATTTTGAATCACAGGAGAAAGTTTGCATATCAAATAATATTGTCTTTGTATAATAAATGAAATAAATACTACGAATAAAAAATATGTTTTTGCTAGATATAAACATTCTAAAGACTATTTTTCGCTCTCACAGAAGAAAAATACACTCTTAAAACTTGAAGTGAGAATTTATCATCTACTCCTACCTTAAAAAAACAGAAAATAAAAAGGAAAAAAGAAAGAGATTGCAATTTCAGTAAGTAACATGAAAACATTAACTAAGTGTAGAGTTAAATAAGTTTTTGGTCCATCTAAATATACTTATCTATGGTTTTACTTTCACTTTTTTATTATAATCTTTAAGTTTTTTATTGAATTAAATACATCTAATGCAATAATCATATTGTGGAATAGATTTAATTGTGCTAAATCACTTTTATATATTCTTTAATTTTTATTTCAATACAAGAATATTTATACTTTAATAATTTTTATTCAAATTTTAGTTTATTTAAACTTGAAAAATATTTTTTTTATGACTTAGACTCATAAATTTTATGTTAAGCCTGGATATTATAATAGGATGTGTTATAAAACTTACATTTTAAATTCATGGCTTGATTCTTGTATTAAAAATACTTTAAAATTTGATATATTAAAAAAATCAATATCATATTCAAACCCTAAGTATTTTTTATAAAAGAGTATAATATATAATATTGTCAATTTACGTTATTAATTAATTAATTAATTAATTAATAAAATCGACACTAGATGAAAGGTAATTTAGTTCGAAAAGATAAGGTAAGGGTTTGAAAGGTCGTGAAGGAACTGAGAAAATGGTTAAACACAGAGATAGGGTGGTTGTCGTGACAACCACAAATGCCCATAAGTCCAAACACTTCATGTTTGAAACACTCCACAATGTGTCTTCTGTTTTCACAATTTTTTTTAGTGCAAGTAAGAGGAATAATACTCAATTTTTCCACTTTTAGAATAAAGTGATATTTTAAATTGAGACCTCATATATTTGAATTCAAATCTTAGTTAAAAAATTTAAATACTAAATCATTTATGTAAGGGTTGTTAATTTAGAATGTAAATCTTTTTTTTTTCTTTAAAACATTAATTGAAAAGGTGTGTTAGAAGAGTTGGATTTGATGTCCTCTTAAGCAATTAATTAATCACATGTTATTATTGTAAGAATTACTTTGAAAATAAACTCTTCTCACATCTCATATTAAAACATTTTTTAAAACCTTTAAACAGAATAATTGTGCCACAAACTTTATGTATTCATGGTATTGGCGTTCTTGGAGACAATATTAATTAACTAATAGTAAAAAATAATTTAGTTGATTATCTTTATGAATTTGTGGATTTCATAATCCGCTGCGTGATTTGTGGAAATTGGATTCTGAAAAAGCTGCGTGATTTATGGAAATAGGTGGGTCCAACAGCAAATAACACTTTATTTTACTTTCTTAGTCTGCTTTTTTTTTTTTTTCTGGGCAAATTTGGCTTAAGCTCATTAACAACAAACCCTCACTCCAGTTACATCTACTTTCTCTCAGCACCCCCACAATTTTTAAAAAAACTAAAGGGTCTCTCAACTATATCTGAATTTGAGGGAGACTCTGCTTTCATTCACCATTTCTTCATTGTTGGTTCGTGAGCATGGTTTGTAGCTTTGTGGTACAAGTGTAGGTTCAAGTTTACTCCCTTCATTTTCCAGTGTTTTATGAACTCTTGTATTTTGAGTGTTCTGTTTTTTTAGATGATACATCAGTGAGTGGTGGAATGGACATTTTTGATCTAAAAACAACTTTAAGATAGAATACTTTGGTTAAATTTTGGAAGAAGAGATCCAAAATTATTTTCTTAAAGCTTTAAACAATATAATTTGGAAGGGTTAACTACACATTTTAGAATATTAAGTCTTACATGATTTATAAAATGTTTGTAACTGCTATGGTCATTATTTTGGATAACTTCTTCGAACGAAAATGTATAATAAACTTATGAACTGTGTACCCAATAAATCTCCCTAATTAAATTTGATTATAATTTATTTTGATGAAATAACAATAGATGGTGATTATTGAATTAGTTTGTCACAAGTTGACATATTTGGTGGTACAAATGATAGGTTTAGAATTCAGAATTGATCGATTATGGTTTACTTAAGTTTAAAATATTAAATTGAAGTGGTGTATTTATAATAATTGAGGTAAAACGTATTTTTATATAATTATTTGTATAATGTGAAAAATATATATTTATATTTAATGTATTTATAAAAGTCTTCGATAAGTTTGAGAAGTTATTTTTAAGTTTGAATTTTCCATTTTTATACTTAGATCACATGTACAATAAATTATCAACAAGGAAATAACATGTTTTACTAATAAGGAAATAACATGTTTTACAATGTTAGGAAAAGAGATGGAAAATAATGTTTATAAGAATGATTTTCAATTAAGTATTTAGAATCATGATGGGTCCTTTTTATTATAAGGAAAACTTATCAATAAAAGGTGATAAATGAATTTTGAAGATAGTTTCTCAAATCAAAATTATAAATTGATGTTGATATTGATAGGTCATCCATATGTTAGTAAATTAACAATTGATGTGAAATTGATACTTATTAACATGAAAAGAAGTTTGGTGAAGACTATAAGTATTTTACTTTCTTTAGAAGAGCACAATGAAAAAATATATATATCAAAGATAGAAAGAGATCATATAACTATAATACAAGATTTAATGAACTTATTTGAGTGCAACATATACATTCATTAGTATAGATAGAATGATAGTTCAAGAGATATTATTGATATTTTTTTTTATACACCATGATTCAATTAAATTAGTTAATGCATATAACATGAAATTGTTGGTTGATGTTACATACCTCGTGTGGATGTCTATAAAATGCTTATAAATCCACATCTATCATATGAAATATTTTATGCATGTTGTTAATATATCACAAATTTACATAAAATAATGTGAACACTTGTATCATAGTTACATATCCAACTAAATGTTGTGTTTACAAACTTACCATCTGCATCTTGTTCACACAGATAAGTGAAGTTACTCCTCAAGAAAATTATTTACATGTCATGACCAGAGCACATAACAAATCCAAATAGGATATACTCATTAAGATAACATTCTTATATATAAAGATTACGCAATCAACTAGATGCAATAAATAAACTCCATTTCATTGTTTGTTTTCATAACAATAGTATATCTCTCACTACTAGCTTAAACACACATGTCCACCTTTACAATGACTAGTCTCTATAAATACATCCTGATAACCAACATTAAGTAACTCTTCCAATGCTCTTTGTTTTTTTGTTGACATGTCCAATACCAAGTACATATGAAACTAACCAATGATTAAAAAATGTAACAATGATGACATTTATTTAATGTGGTGATCATCTCACTAATGGATAGATGATAGCTATTAGTCTATTTGTGTCACCTTTTAACAAAAGAGGAGAATAAGCCCTTATTAGTTGTCTCATAAGTGATGCTAGAGTAATATTTGTGTGATTTTGTGAATCCTATAATTTGTTAATTTTTCGTTAATACAAAAACTAACTTAATTTCACCATGATCCTTTATATGCTCATAATTAATACATATTACAAATCATATACAAATATAAATTTTCAACACATAAAATTAGTTACCAATTAACTAATCTTATAAATGTAGAATCATGTAGTCTTTCAACACATAAAATTAGTTACCAATTAACTAATCTTATAAATGTAGAATCATGTAGTCTTTATACATAGTTAATAATAAAATATCTTGAAGCTCATCTAAAATTGAGAGAAACTTTTGTATAGACCTAATATAACATTTCTTTTACTTAATTATCATTAATATGATTAGGTACACCATACTTTATCCGTCTTATTAAAATAATTCGTTTTCATTTGATGTATTGATTAAAAATCGCATCCTCTTATCCTAGCCATAATCATATGTACAAAAAAAAATCAACAAAAGATGATAAATGTAACATTAATAATATTTTTTTATTAATCAATTGAAATATAATTTAAATTAATTTATTTGGAAATATTTTGGATTACATATCCATAAAATTGTTTTAGAAATATTATTTTGAAATCCATACAACCAATATGTTAATTACATACTTCAAAAAAATTACAAATATGTGATATAGTTTTAGATAAATTGTTTTGAAACTTATTCAAAACACGCAAACTCGTGTAATTCATAATGTATTCAACATGTTTTTTAGAAAAAGCAATATCAAACAAAATCATTGAAGAGAATAACACTGAAGAAAATAACTTAGAATGGAGGATTATACATACACGTGTTCCTGGAGTGGTAATGAATAAAGTCAAGGGTGGTGAGAGTGATAACGATGTGCAACTATTTTGTGTGAGAAGGAGTACATTCTTTTATTTAAATAATAAAAAAATTAATTTAATAAAGAAAAATGATACTGACATCGTAAAAGAAAAAAAAAACTTATTTGACAACTTATTTAATAATATAATAATATTTAGTAGTAGTTTAAGTTCAAAAATAAAAGAAATATAACTAAAATATTAATATTCTGGATTATTAAGTGAGTGTCAAAAATATCACTCTCTTTTATTAAATATACCACTATAAGGTACAGAAAGAAATCATAGAGTACATAAAAAAATGTGCCCTCATTAACGTTGAGAGGCCCATTCTTCATCTTTGATTTGAGTTCATAAATTAAAGGTATGTCCACTCACATTTTTTTCTTGCACCCCCTTAATTTATAATTGCATTCCCATAATTTTAAAATGACCAATTTATCTTTCGTACATGTAACTTTTGGATTACCTTTTATAGAAACTTTCTGGAATAAGTTTCTGAAATTTTCGAAACATGATTTCTAGAACTTGATTTTTGGAATAAAATTTTTAAAATAAGATTTATGGAACAAACTTTTTGAAACGTATGAAATATATTTTAGAATGCATTTTCTAAAATAGATTTTTTAGAATAGTTTTCTAAATCATATGAGATGTCTGAAATGTACTTTTGGAACATGATTTTCCAAACAAGTGAAATGGATTTTGGAACGAACTTTTCAAAACATAATTTTTAGAATAAACTTTTTGGAATACATATAATACCTGAACAAGCTTTCAAATAAACTCACTGTTTTACTATTCCTCTCTTCTTCTTATTCCTCTCAACTTCCTCATCATTCTATGGCAACATTAAGAAAACCAATAATAAATATTTCTCTTGGTTCTTGATACTACTTACTACTAAGTTTCCATGGCAAGAAAAACTCACCCTTGTATTGTTTCCACCAATTTCCTTGACGAAAGCTCAAACACATTACTATTAAAAGGATTTGGTCGTAAAATAGGAAAAGAGAGTGAGCAGAAAATATTATTTTTCTTTCCAAATATTTTCTAAACAACAAAACCCTACAAGTATTTTCTAAATATCAAAATAACTTCGAACTTTTTTTGGTTGCATGGTTGATATAAAAGACTACCACTTCAACCGCAAGGATAATTCTTCTTAATTTAGTTTTCTATTTCTATAATCATGATTATTTCATTTTATATGATTTATTGGGATAACACTAATGCTTCATTCGTTCATTAATTTACAAAAGTAATCATAATATAATACATAACGAGGTTACATTTCTCAATTTCATATGATTTTAATATCCCATTTCAACTCTATAAAACCTCAGCATTAACTATATTCATAAAAATGTTATATCATCATATCAATTAAAAGATTTGGATAAGGACACATTCTTTTTCTCTTTTTTTTTCCTCTCCTTTGATCCTTTTATTAATCTTTTATTTTATTTTTTGTATTAAATCTGTTATATTTTGTAGGATAAAAAATATACTCATATATTTAATTGAGAGAGTGACATTAATAACATTCTATTTATCGTATTTTATTATCAAATATTCTTTTTCAATTACATCATTATAATAAAAACTTATTAAATAAAATATAAGTCCGACAAATATTTATAATCTGTAATAAGTTTTGAGCAATAAAAAATAGTATATTAGAAAAGTACGTATACCAAAGTTTTTCTTCTTTAAAATAATTCAATAATCAAATGGATTACTCCCTTCATTTCATTTTATCTTATGTTTAAGGTTTTCTCAATATTAACAAAAATATAATAAATTTGTCAGTGAATAGATTTTTTTCTTAAAATATTCTTACTTTTTCTATTTTATTTTTCATAAATCTTAAGCATTAAAATAAATCATGATTACATATTTCTATGGACATGTTTATCTGTATACCATTTTATGACTAATTAAGAAAGATTGTTGCTTTACATGAACTAATATTGTTGAACAATATGCTGTCTCATCTATCCTGTTTTATGACTAAGCATAATAATTTATATATTAGTTTGAATGCTAAACCGACCATTAATTTTAAAAAATATAAGAAAAATTAAATATTTGAAGAGATAAATGTGTCTTCAATATCTGTTTTTATCTCTTCTTTATTTTATTATACTAAGTTAGGAAAACAAAGTTGCTTTATCAACCTGTCATTAATTTAAGTGGACGTGTTGAGATTTTGAGTTTAGCCTTGTCTGTTTTAATATTAAAACTCAAAAAAGTAACTCTTGAGAATTAAATTTTTATATTATATTTGAAATATAAATTTGGCATATTAATATCATTTAAACCATAAATAGCTAAGCTGTGATTGTTAATAGTAATTACGTAATTTAATATATAAAAATATCAGTTTTTTAATTTATTGAATTAGAAATATTAATTAATTTTTTAAAGAGTTAAAAAATATTTATATAATTAAATATAATTTTAAAAATATTTTAATATTATAAAAATAAAAAAGTAAAATTAAAAGAAAAAAACTGACGGATTGACAGCCCATACTGTGATGGAGTGGACCAGGACAGGACTTTAAGGTAGTCAAAAAACACATCCAACAAACTTAATTTTTACTATCCACACCACATTTGTACCCAAAACCAGTGGATGAATATCGTGACTCTGCACTGCACCACTCTCTCCTTTCCATGCGTTAATTTTATTTTATTATTTTATAATATTTTTCATGCGTTACTTTAGGAACAGCTAGAACATAGCAGCATTTCCTAAAACACTAAATGATGACAAAATATGTGTGGAAAAACACGCTTTTACAACCCCTCAATTACACCTACAAACAAAACACCAATCACAAATCTCCCCACCAGTAACATGCTTACTTGCATTACATGATAACAGATATCGTTTTTTATTTGGGTAATTTAATTATGCATTTCTTGGGAAGATAAGAAAAGGAAAATTTTGGTTCCGATTGTAAACTATTATTGTTATTATTACTAACTGAGATTATTAATTTGTGATTAGGATGTGCATGATGCAGCATGCAGATATATTGGATGAATGAGAATGGAGGAATAAGCTGGTTCTGATGAGTTATTAATCAGTAATTAAGCGTTAATGCAAGAAGGAACATGAATATGATTATACTATGATGTATCTAAACTAGAGGTTCATGTCTCCAAAATCAAACAGAACAAGACTTGGTCTGAAAATTGTAACCCCCTCTTTTCCAAAACGACACATCACCCTCACACAGACATTTATATATACTCTCATTTTCCGCGTTCTTCTTCTTAGTTCTTCCAAACCCATTCTGCATTCTCTCTCTTTCTCTCCAAATGGACTTTGTCTCCGAACGTGATTTCCCCAATCTTGAGATCATTCCTCATACCTTCAACTCATGCTTTTTCTCTGCTCAAGTGTACCCCACAGACAAGTAAGCTTCTCTTTCTTCACTGTCTTTCGCTTAGTATTATTCCTATGGAACAGTTTCTCGTGACTTTCGAGGTTGATTGGAACATTCTTTGTTTTTCTTTGTCTTATATGATAAACAGTACTATATTGTTATTTTTTGTTCCTGTGTGTGAATGAGTGGTATTTTAATGGTGTATATGTGACTTCAGAACCATGGAGGTTTCACTTTCACCATTAGAGGGTTTTTGGACACAGCAGTTGCCATATTCAAGCGAGCAACTCTGTTTGAATGAGTTCGCAGATTTGGAAAACCTGGACATCGATTTTAGCCTCCCACCCCTGGGTGAAGATTCGGAGGAGGTGGACCAGAAGCCCTTGAACATTATTGTTCCCCAAGAGGCTCATTGCAGTCGCGAGAAGGGTTTTGGGAATGCTTTATTGGCGATTGAGACTGGGTCTGCGATTTGTGTGAAGGAAGAGGAGGTGCAGAATATTGAGCACGTGCTAGGGCCTAGTCCTAGTAGAGGAAGCAGTAAGAAGAAGAACTCATGTGCATTGGAATTTGAGGAGATAAAGAAGCATTTTGATGTTCCCATTAATGAAGCTGCGAAACAAATGAATGTGGGGTTAACCATGTTGAAGACAAGGTGCAGAGAGCTTAACATCATGAGGTGGCCCCATAGGAAACTCAAGAGCTTGCAATTACTCATTGACAATGTTAAGGTAATGTCTCTAGACATGCCATGTCCTATGTATGAGTGTCTCTAACATTTAATGAGCATCAACTGAAACAACATTCTCTTTTTTATTATCTCATTTCCCATGCCTCTTAATTACTGAAGTAGTAAACAATTTTGCTTTTATTGCTGAGAAATTCTGAGTTTACAATTGTAGGAATTGGACCCCACGTGGAATCATAATTAAGAACTTTGTAGTTTGTACTGTTTTTGTAATAGTTTGTGCCCCATAAAAGGGCAGTGAAGGTGACAAGAAAACCAACTTGAAGACTAATTAACCACTGATTTTATTACTTTTCTGTGGTCAATGGTTGAAAGTGGTTGGTATGTGGTGCAGGAATTGGGTTTGGCAGACGAGGTGCCCATGTTGGAGAAGCACAAAAGGTTGCTGGAAGAATTTCCTGAACTGGAACTGAGTGCAAAAGTCAAGAAGCTGAGACAAACTTGTTTCAAAGCTAATTACAAGAGGAGAAAGTTTATGAGTATGGCACTCCAAGCTTGACCTTCATGGTTATGCCTGGAATTTGTGGATGAACATAAAAGGAATAGGAGTATATAGAATTTGAAACATTATATGAAATAGGATGGTGGAGGACTCTACTAGGTAACTAGCTCCATTTGTGAATTAGGAAACTGATTTGACTTAACAACTCATGTTGTTGATGAACTCTTTACCTCATGTCTTCTAATACTTACAATCTTACTTTTGGAACCTATGATATGAGATGTTATTCTGAAGTATTATTGTCCACTGATTCCTACTAGTGTTATATTCTTTATTCTTCTACAACTACCTAGAAACTGGTTAAAACCATTAACTGATTTGTCTTCCCAAAATAACTGAGGCAAGACTGGTTTAATTAACCAAGCTTAATTTTTTAACATCTTTTATGATCCTCTGCCAAAATGTCTGCTTTTAGGAGAGTATCTTACAAATACTTTTCTTAATCTAAAAAAATATTTTTAGGACAAAATTGTAGTCACATATCAAACTCATTTGAAAGATGGTTTCAGCCATTTAGCTTCTTAACTTTCATACACTATTTAAGGATAAAATTATTGGTTGAATTTACGTGATTTTGCTGAAGAAAATCTAACTCCTTATTAAAGTTTATACATAACTTATTTTTGACAGAGATATCTACAATAACTCATTTTAGTGCCTAATATTTTTTTAATACCTTCGGTTGGCACCCACATGATCTGATTCTAACGCTTAAAAAATTCTTAATAATATTTTTTCCTATTTTCTGTACAACCAATTGGAAGAATTTTCTCATTGTTTGCTGAAACTACATGATTTATAGAATATTTAGATTTAGGATCTACTCTTTTTGTCTTTTATTTTCTTTACATAAATTTAAATTTAAATATATAGAATACTGTAAAAAAAATTATAATTTGTCTTGTCCATTTGTAAAATTAAGTGTATGAATAGAAATGAGTAATTATTATTTCATTAAAGCCTTAAAATGACATGCATTTTAGGAACACATTTTTTTTATGACACACACTTTGTTACAGTATATGATGGTAGAAATGTTATCAACACTAAAAAAAAGTTATGTTGAAAAAAATGCATACATTAACTATTATACACAAATTTTCACTCAAATGCTAAGGTTATGAAATAAGTTTTTAATTTAGTTTTATGAGTTTCATTGTCCACACATTACTTTACAAAACATAGTGTAGAATTTTGGAACAAAAGATGTGACAACAGTACAAAGGGTGGTTTTAATTTCATGTGACTTGTTTACCATAGGCAGGCATGAATGTGTGGTCACTTATTGCATCATGGTTCTCTATTTTGATGCACTTGAATGTGATTTTTTGTTTGATAGTTATGATGTTGTATGAAGATTTATTTTGTTGGGACTTGGAAATTATAGTGTATCACATGTCATTTGGTCTAAATGCTTATAGCACATAAACAAACAACTGTTTATTTTAAAATAAAAGCTACATATATAGGATGCCTCAGACAAACAAATTAAAATTTGTTGTTGAGGACTACCAAAATTATTAAGTTTTATAGTAGAAATAAAGTAAATAAGTACTTTATTTTACTTTAAATTTATGTTTCTTGATTAAATCTCCTTTATTTTGAAAATAAAAAATTATTTATTCAGTAAATAAATCTGAGTAATATCCATCCATTAAATCAGAATTTAGTTATATATGTACTAATATATAAGGCTTATTATCAGTTATTTTCTACCTTTTATTATTAGTCAACAAGTTATTTAACTTTATTAACAGTGTTATGTAAAATATATATAAATAATTTGATGCACAATTCTGCTAGTCTTTTTAGCATTTTAACAGACATTACTTACAGTAAGAATTTAGTGTTATTTTTATATAATTTTTTATTGTATAACTTATCAACAATGATAAATAATAAGTTGATTTTATTTATAGTCAATTTTTGAATATTTTTATATTATTCAATTTATTTTAATCTTTATACTATTTACAATATTTGATTATTCTAACAGTAAGGTTCAATACACTAGTATTGATAAACTATAATTTTTTTACATTACTTTATTAATCATAATATTTATTAACATAAATAAAGTATAGGATTTACATAAAAGTGTGTCTTTTTTATTTTATTTTAAATTTGATTTAAAATATTTAAAGTATTATATAAAATGAATAAAAATACACAATATACATAATACTTGAAAAAAAAAACTAATTAAAATAACTTAATAATAAAAAGAAATCAAGATAAAAAAAATAGAACATTTGAAATCAAAGAAAAACTAGAACTATAAATATTCTTAATTTTATCGATAAAATATAAAATTAAAATATTTACATAAAAATATCATATCAATGTCTCTTTCAATTTTAATTTATTATTTGTTCTAACATATAATTTTATTAGATATGCATAATTAAGCAAGTTAATTTAACATTTTTCAATTACCAGCTATCAATTTTATAGTTTTTATTAAAATAAAATTATTTTTAATTAAAAATTAAAATACTTATGATTTCACTCTCAAATTTTGTCCAAACTATGTTCAACATGTCATCTAATCCAGCCGAACAGGAGAAATATCTGTAGACATTTTAACAGGTGAAAATAATGTAAATAATATAAAATGAAAAGTGATATTAAATATCATGTTTTATAATTAAATATGATAAATTTTTATTAGAAAATTTAAAATATAAATAAAAAATAAGAAGATAAAAAACTTATTAATGTTGTATTGCATTTTATTCCATCTTAAAATAATGTATATATATATATATATATATATATATATATATATAGAATAAATAAATAAATATTTATTTTATTCTATAAAATAAATGTTTATTTAATATTTAACTCAAAAATGATATTTCTTTTCATTATCTAAATAAATATACTAACATCAAATCTCAACTATCCCTATCAGTGTCTGCATCGCATTTTGTAATTGGATAGAAAGAATGGGCTTTAACTTTATTGGCCCTTTTAACTTAGTTGTTATTTGCCAATAACTATTTTGTTAATAATATTTAATTTTTTTATTTGTGAATAACTATTATGCTAATAACTTTAGTTGTTATAAAAATATTATGTTAATAATATTGAATTTTTGTATGATGTTGAAAAAAACTAGTCTCACTAAATGCTAATCAATATGATTTCTCCTATTGTTAAAACTCAAGTGGTATTAAAAGAATCATTAATGTTTCTTTAATTTTTAAGAACTAATAAATAATAGTATTGATTAGTTGTATATGATGTTAAATCTACAAATTTTGCACTCAAATTGTAAATATGTGTTTGTTACCAACTTTTACTTGGTCATGAAGTTTCTTCAATTGGAAAACTTGATTTCTAGACTCAAATATTTTCACACGAAAGAAAAAAAAAATTAAAAATTCAACAGTGTATAAAAGAAGGAATAGATAGTAGTCAAATCAGTCTTCTAATGTTTAAATAATTTGTATTTGGTCCTGCACGATATATACAGCTTCCTGTAGTTAATAAAAACTTAATATGCTAATAATTTTTTTTTATTTTAATATTTATTTATTAATTTTTTTTCTGTCTGTGCATGTACACAAATAATAAAAATTGTTAACTTTTTGATAAATATTAACAAATTTTTTTAATAAATAATAAAAAAAATCTAATAAATATTAAGAAATATTTATATTTTCTTCAAGTAATATTGAATTAGTTATAAAAAAATTAAATATTTAAAAATAATGCGTTAAACTGAATTTTAAAATTAATCATATTAAATTGTAAATATCTTAACAATATCTAACATTATTTTTATTATTATTAACAAAATTAATAAATTATAAATATCTTAACAACATCTAATATTATTTTTATTATTGTTAAAAGAAAAACAAAATATGAAAGAAATATTTATGTAAATGTGAGAAAAAGAAAAATTATTTAATATATAAAATAACAAAGACATTATTAATATTTTAAGAATTTGTTAAATACAGAAAGCATTTTGTATTATACAGGAAGCAAGTGCTTTGTATTTCTCAACTAATTGGTAATAAAAATAATAAATACTTAGCTCACTTGCTTCTAATAACATAAAAGATAACATTTTCTTATTTTCTTTCATGTCAATTTGTTTTTTTAAATTTGCTCACCTACAGACCATTTTTTATATTATTGAATTTAAATTTATTTAATTCATCCTTAATTGTCCAAACAACTTCACCTCCTTAAGAAAATTGTTCAAATTCCTAAATTGTTCAACAATATTTAATTTCATTTTTTTTTATTCAAGAATGTAGGTCTAGTAAGATGATTATTGAACTTTTTACTATTTTAAAATGCAATCATCAATATCTTGTATTGTCTATAAAGTTTAATTACTTATAATCCGTTGAGTCTTCCACATTTGTTGAATTTGAAAATTTTGATTGGATGTGTCAATAAATTACAACTATTAGATTATAAATTATTTTAATTAAGCAAATATGGTAGATCTTACTTCCCTAAGAAAACTATATCTAATTCAATTTTAATTACCATTCACTCATACATTTAGAGTCAAGACTTTTGGTTTCAAATATTTATGTTTTTATATGTTTTAAGTCGAAGAAGAATCTTTTTACGTGTTTTTTTTTTTCTCTTCATGTATGTTTTTCCTTTCATACACATCGATAAATACTTCCTAAGTTGTCCAAAATCTCAAGTGTAGTTAAAATTTGTTAATAAAGTTTATTGGCATGTCTACGAAGATAAATAAGAATCAGAGTTAATAATTACATTAACTAACAAAATGCAACCTATAATTATAATGTTATTAATTTTTTTCTTACACTTTACAGTTAAGTTTTTAATTTGTATATATTTTATCATCTAAAATTTTTTCTGCTGGTTTTATCATAATGGTGAAACGACAATATCTTTTAAAAAAATTGTAAAACAACTTCATTTTATTAAGCATTTAATGTATCGGCAAAATGTGAAAAAAAAAAAAAATTATGTTGAAAATTTTAAAATGATAATAGTTGGTGATAAAAATGCGTAATCAAATTTAAAATTTAATAAGAGTTATAAACTTATAAATAAGATGACATTTTTCTTTTATATATATATATATATATATATATATATATATATATATATATATATATATTTTTCTCTATTTTTTTTTTTTTTTTATTTTTTTTTTTTTTTTTTTTTTATTCTTCTTCTAAAATTTTTCTTTTTTAAAGTTCTTTTTTACTCTATTCTAATATTTCTATCTGAACTCCTTACTCTAATTTCATAATTTTCAACATCATTTCATATTTTAAAATATTTAGTAAAATCATACTCATTTTTATTTGAAAATATGTCCATTTAAAATAATAATATTTTTTTCTCTAAAAATATTTCAATTCTTTCTTTCTAGTGTATGAACTTGTTATTCTAAATTCTTTAAAAATTTCTCATTTTAAAATACAGGATGAAGTATGAAGTGTTTGATGTATATATACGATCGAAAATTCTGCTTCAAAGAAGTATGAAGTGTTTGATGTGCTTTTCTAAGTTTTAGAAACATTATACTCGCACCTTTTAGCATGAAGATAATTAAATGGTGAAAAAACGGTTTACTTTAAAAAATTGAGGAATTTTATTTAATTAATTCTAAAAGTATAATATACAAAATTTTGTACTTTTTAATAAGTTTTAATTAATAAAGAAAAAGTTAGGCATGCGTTTTGTGTAATTAATAAAGAAAATTACGTGCAAGACACGTGTTTTAACTTTTAAGCCTACGCGTAGAACTGTAATTGCAAGCTTTCAATTTATCTGTGGTCAGCACTTGCATTCCAATGGGTGTGGACTTTGAATTAGGTTTTAGTCAAATTAATTACTGCAATGCCAAGTTTCTTACATTCAATACAAATAAAAAATCAGTTACCTTTACAATTTTATTATTTATTTATTTTCGTTCAAATTTAATTTCACCATTAATAAAAAAATTAATCCAAATTTCCAACTTTTAAAATCACAATAATAATTCAAATTTTCATCTACTTAACGATAAAATCGCTGTAATAAAATTTATAACTAAGCCATAATAATAATAATTTATAAAGCTAATTATGTTAATTTTAACAAATGAAAACTTAAAGTGAGCAAATTAAACAAAACAAATAAATAAGGTGGTAAAAAAGGTAATTAAGCATAAAATAAATAATAAAATATCATACAAAAATTAAATTCTAATAGATGTATTTGTTAAATGTGATCATACTCTTACCACCTTACATTTGTAATTCATACGATGCTTCATATTAGTAAATAATTTATTATCTTAGAAATATAAAAAAAAAGTAATAGACAAAATCAATCATAGAAGGCATTTTCCAATACGTAAATGCTTGGTTTCAAAGTCAGTAGTGATTAATAAAAAGTAATAAATATCAGTAATTGCCCGTAAGTTACTTCTGAAAATGTCAATAATTATAAACGTGTTTTTCAACGAATGATTCCAACCTACATTTTATCTTACTTTCCATCCATTTTTACAACCAAGTTAATGTTCATATCTCTTAATTATAATCGTGTCTCTTTTTTACTCTTTTTTACAATATTTTCGTGCATGTTGGGTTTAGTCCTAACTTTCTCCTTTTCAATCTTTCCTTTCCTTTTTTTCCTCCTTATCTCCATCGTCATATTGGGCTTTTCCTCTTGTTTCATAACAATCTTTTGGGATCATTAAGAAAATTTAGAACTTGTTAAACCCTCGTTACTAAACTGTGAATTAAGGCATTTAGAACAATGATGCCATTTGAATAAAATCTAAACAAATGATAGCAACATTATTGAACGCACACTGTGTTGTTGACTTAAATTTATCATAAATTATAAATTGTTGTAAGTCTATTTTTTTAAAGAATTTATTTATCGAGTTCATAGAGTTTAATAAATTTTAATTAATAAAAAAGTGTGTGCGTGTATATATTAAAAAATAGTGTATTCCTAACACTTATCTAAATTTTATATAGGTGTCAACTAAGTATTCAGCCTATTAAAAGTGTATTTGGACTTTGGATGTATGTTTGACACGCCTTTAACTTGAGTCTAAAATGAGTTGAACATGAATTTTCTCATTAACCATTAGACTTGGCATTGTGTTGAAAATGTGAGTTCAAGTTCTAGACCAAAGTTTCATTAAAGCTATCGGAATAACTTTTGCATGTTATTTGTTTTATTAACACTTTCACCGCATGTTTGGATACGACATTTTAAAGGAGTAATGTAATTTGTTAAGGATTTTAAAGTATATCGGGTAGTAAAATTACCCTTTTGGAGAAACATTTATAAAGTAATCGAAAATTTAGCATTTTTATTAGGCATTTCAATAAACTAAATTATGGGAAGTTTTAGATTCGAATCGTTTTGATAATTTATGAAAAAAAAAATCAGTTTTTAAGCTCTCCTTTTTTGGTACTTCTTGCAACATTTTTATTTTTTTAAAATTGTGAGTAAATTCTCCGTACCTTTACTTCACACATATTGAAGGCGAATTTACTCTACTTATTGTGGGATCATAGTTTGACTAAAATTTTCATTTCTAAACATTATGCATCAAAACTCATGTTATCAGTAAAAAATTATGCTATTACAAACTCACATATACTTATGATGAACAATTCTCCAAATCGAAATCAATTTTATAAACACGTATCTAAGGGCACGTTACACCTGTTTATTTGGCATTATTGAAACTATTTAATATAAATGGTGTTCATAAATTTATTGAATTCAATACTACTACAAAAACTAAAGCAAAAAGCAAAACAACCAAACAAACTAGTTAAATTTAAAAAACTTATTAGATTGAATCTTGAATCTAATATAAATCAAATTTATCACATAACTTATACTTAGATATAAACGAAATTAATTAAGATAAGTTGTAGTAACCATTATATGTACAGTGTATTTGATTTTCATGTCATCATAGTTATTTGTTAGTATGTTGCATCATACTATTGGTATAAATTTATGCTATTTCTATTAGTAATTTATCTTTCAGTTAATCAAAGTATATACCGACGGAAACAAGCTCAATATCAAGGGCAAATCGTTTTCATAGTTCAAAATTTCAAAATCCAAAACCCAATTAAATTAGATGTAAAATTTACTTAAGTATGTTTACAGTAACGACAGAATATAACGTGAGAATTACTTTCGCTTTGCTATTATGACTGTGATAAATATTATACGGAGTTAGTATTAATTTTCATTTCTAATCTTTAACACACATGGCTGTAATTATACGAGAATTCCGTAATTATTTGTGTTTATATATGTATATATATATACAAGTTTACCACCAAAATTATATTTACAAACGGTATGACCCTATGCTACGCTACGAGATAGGACTGCGACGTGTAAAATAGTTTTTTTTTTTATTTATATACTGAATGGCAGGTTTTTTTCAGAAGGATATAATTTCTGAAAGAACTCCATTTGACAAGAGTAAAAATCTAAAAGATCAAACAGTGTCAAATTTGGAAGCACATTTTTTTTGCATTTGCTGCTTGCGCTTCCACGGGACCACTTGCTTAAAGCTTTCATAAATGCTTGCCTGCAGTTGTAAAAAATATAATTAGATGATGAGATATCAACCTAACCAAGTCATTGCCACAGGGAAGGATTAAATACCCAAACGGTGCAGGCAAAAAATCTAGCCAATCAAGAATTACTCACTATTTTTTTTATCGGTACGAAAATGGACGAATCAATTTATGTTCATAAGTCTGAGTAATGTACAACATTTCAACCAAGAGCCTTCAATATCACCTTTCATCATTGACATGTATGATTTGCGAGATCTAAAAAGTATTATAAAATGTCTTTTGTTTTTTGCAAAAAGCCAACAAGAATTTCTCAATCGCAACTAGCAGGAATATCAGAAAGTAGAAATAACTTTATTATCTGTTCGCTGTAATAGTTGCACTTATTTTAGGTCTTTTTAGTTCAAGAAAAATACAAACAGATACGATTTTTAGTCGCACAAGCAACGACAGTGGTGCTTTTTCTTTAGCCAGGCAGTGAAAGTCCAGCTTTGGGTACCCAGATGTTGTTATGGTTTGACTGTTAATTTCTCGACTTACGAAAAGTAACCAAATCTTTCCATTCTTGCGTAAGTGTAGGGTCGACTTAGCTTAAGAAAATCAAAGACGGAAAGTACTCTTAAGAAACGAAAGCAGCAACTTTTTTTACAAAGAAAATAGTATATATAAGCTTTTATAATTTCGGTGGATTATAAGCCACCTAGATAATATGATTAAAGCAAAGACCAATGTTTATAGTCTTAGTCAAACATCACTTTTGTCCATGAAAAATCATAATGCATACCTAATACCTTAGCTGGCTCTGCTTTATGTGTGCATGATTTGGATCACATCATTTTATCATGATACCTTTAAGCTACTAAAAAATGTGATTTGTACGATGACAAGTTGTTTAAACGCACACAAATATTTATATTTATATATATGTGTTTTTTTTAAACTTTATCACGATAATCCATAATTGAAAATATAAATAATAATTAACATATACTGTATAAATCAAGAAAATGATGTAAATAATTTCTGGGAAGGGTAAAATGAAGCGTTTGCTGATTTTAGAGTATGACTTACCCACAAGTGTGACCTTTGCTTGGATAGAGTCCAGAAGGATCCTCTTCTGGGAACCCTTGTGATCTTGACGTGAGGCATTGTAGTAGTAGAGCAGTGAGGTGAAAAGTCAAAAGTGCCCTCAGCGTCGTCGGTGGTAATCTTCTTGTAACCGTTCCACCTGGAGGACCCAAAGTTGGAATTCCAATGGCCCCTGGAAGTCCTATAGGAGGTGGTGAAGGACACGGCCCGGCCCACGTAAGGCCCGTCCAAGACGGTTGTAGGGGAAGGCCCGTCAACGTTGGTGTCCAACAGAAACAACAACCTCGGAGGCAGCTCCAAGGTTTTCTTAACACTGTTGTCGCGCTCCGATTCGGTGTGGGAATGTCTAGGCTTCCCCGGTGCTTCCTCCCACTTGAAAGGAACCGAAATCGTGGTATGCGGCGGCGACAGCGGAGGAGGAGTCTCCGCCGCCACGCTTGGCCGTGAGATTAAGAGAGGGAGCTTTGTGGGCCTGTAGGTTGGTTCGTGAACATGATCACACTTCTTCTCTGAGTCTGATTCCATCATTGGTTGTTGTTACTGATTCTCTCTCTAACTAGCGTGGTGATAGGGGTACCTTATATGTGGTTTTATAGAGAAGGTAGAGAGAGAGAGAGAAGTGTGAGCATTGTGGTTGTTATGGAGAAGTATAAGAAGTGTAATCTGGTCCTTTGAAAAGTCATGGAGATGACATAAATTACGTGTGTTTGGTTTGCGACTTAGTTGTGGACTTTTGGTAGTAAAGATCAGAAAATGAACAAGTCACACTCTATTCTACCCCAATTATAGGGGTAACAGCTTCTACCACTAGATGGAAGTCTTCACTCATTTCATAATTCATCATACTCACATGACTACATAATTTCCAGCATTTACATTATTCACCCTAATAACTTTCACATTAAAAATATTTAAAAATTGGAATTGAGTATTTAAAATAGTTTAATTAAAAAAATTCATTACAACGCTTAAAATACTAGATCTAAGAATTTTTTTTTCTTTTTTATATAAAGTCAAAATGAAACGTATTCCGTATCATGGCAAAGGAAGTTACTATAAAAGACAATTTTTTTATTTATATAACGTAATTTAAAACTTTTATAATTACAATCCAAACACTCGAAATCGATGATAATTTTTTCCTGTGTTTGGTGGAATTTTTAATGGAACCTGACACTGAATTGATGCTTGTACTTGTGAAAATTGTAGCGAGTGAGCTTAAGATGGAGTTGGTATTATGAGATGCCTAAACTCAAGAACAAGTTTGACCAACAAGAGAAAATTTATTTGTTGTACACAAACAATGAGAAAATTTTCTTTGAGAGCACTAAGTTTATATAAGTATCATGTCGGTTCAATTCTGGTTGAAATATTCGTTGAAATATCTTGGTTAGATACTCCTTTTGTTAGGGTTTAGTATTGGGTATTATCTATCATTATGAATAATTTAGTAAATAAATTACTAACATAGATGTGTTTGAAGTTTACAAGTTTATATTAAAGAAATTATGTTTATGGAACATAATTTTAATTTGGTCACACATAAATTGTACATGATACAAAAGATTTTCTTTTTCTTTTCACAAAAGTTGCAAAAATAATTTTAATTTAATTAATATTTTATAAATTAAAGTCCTTCATAATAAAAATGTTTTTTAATTTTTTAAATTGAAGTTATATATGAAAAATTCAAAATTTAATTATTTTATTTAAAATAAAATCGTACTTGATAAGCATGATTTTACTTGGAAAACTTTGAAGTCATACTTTTTTATACACAACCTCTCAGTTAACAAACTTGAAAATCAAGTTGAAAATCGTTTTTACAGTGCACAACTTCAACACATTAAGAAAAAATTAGTTAAATTAAAGTTGTCTTTAACTTACATAATTTTTATGTGAAAAAAAAAAACTCAAGTTATTTTTTATGTTATATGATTTATGTAATTTCAAAATTTAGAGTTAAAATATTTAACACTATTTTTAATATAAAGTCGTTAATTCGAAACAGGATTTTGTCATTGCTGTAACTTTTTCTAATATATTCTAATATATATATATATATATATATATATATATATATATAA